>Ga0172379_10007035_pt1 | contig 14783 bp, 12 predicted proteins | sample GrowelOW334metaG_FD_119756 | JGI IMG/M metagenome (GOLD analysis project Ga0172379, IMG submission 119756) | Groundwater microbial communities from an aquifer near a municipal landfill in Southern Ontario, Canada - Groundwater well OW334 metaG | ecosystem: Environmental > Aquatic > Deep...
AATAATCTATTTAGTAACTACCACGATCACCTCCTCTGTTATATCCACCACTTCTTACTTGTCTTGGTGGACGATCAGCTAAAGGACGAGCCTCGTTTACAGTAAGCTTGCGACCATCTAGATCGACTCCGTTCATAGCGTTGATTGCTTTTTCAGCTTCTGAATCATCAGTCATAGTGACAAATCCGAAACCGCGTGAGCGGCCCGTCATTTTATCAGTAAGAACTGAAGCAGACTCAACTGCACCGAACTGAGCAAACGCATCCTTTAGAGATGCATCTGTAGTGCTGTAAGAGAGATTACCAACGTACAATTTCTTTGACATGTGTATGTTGTTTACTTATATGTGTCTAAGACCGACCCCACCATACGACTAAGAAACTTAGGACGCTGGAATATCTTTGACTCGTCAAGTATACCATATATAGAAATAAAAGCAAGGAGCTGGGGATAAAATCAATATTACTTTGAATTACGAAACATATTTTTATCACCGTCTTGTCATTCCCGTGAAAACGGGAATCCAGTATTTCTAGGGTTAAGATGGATTCCCGTTTTCACGGGAATGATAAAAGAAAGAGTTTTGTAATTCAAGGAATATAACTGAGTAAAAAATCTTTTGACGTCATTTAATTAGTAACAAAATAAGTGCCTCGAAATTCTAAATATCTACGATATTTAGAATTCTCTCGACATCTTTTTGCCTGGTGGGCAAAAAAGAAAACCGGTCATCCACATCAGTGGAGCCGGTTTATGAACCCTTTGTTGCGTTACCGCATCGGGGTGTCTGGTCTATTGTCCGGACTGCAGACGCAGTAGTTTCCGAACTCATCTCTGTTATCTCCTTCACCAACCGAGAATCGTTATCGGCGAAGAATCTTCTGTTCGAACTATACGGTTCTCTTGGAACTTTTCGTATGTCAGGGGCTCCGTAAGCGAGCTTGCCTAATTTAAGATCAAAGAACAAGTCAAGAAAAAGTATCCCACGGAAGGAGGTTGACCGGGCGCCGAGCGAATCGGCGCAAATGATCATTCCATCCTCCCGTGGGAGCCAAGTGATTTTTGAGAGCTTTTCCAAAGTCCTCGCCGGTACCGCTTTCCTATTTTTCAGGAGCGGATTCGGATATTTGATTTTTCTCTCATAACGTCATAATCACATGACGTCCACCGACCAACGGTCAATGGATAATTTTTTAGTAGACTTCCCTCCGATGGTATTGTTAGGTAAATCATGGCATCGTGCCCACAATTTTAACCGTAAACCATTTCGGATGTGCTACTGTGGCTCGTTAACAACCACTATTAGCAGTTCAAGAGGACGGTCTTCTGACTCCTCTAGAACCACTTAGTGAAAGTATAGCATACCTGACTATTTTGTCAAGCATTTTTTATACTCTATACAACATACATAATACCTTATACTTCATTAATGGCTCTAAATAAGCCTACTTTGGTACGACAAATATGAAGAGCAAGTGATGAAATGCCTAGTTTTTTACCTATTTCAGAAGCAAGAGTACGCATATAGGTACCGGAAGAACAAGAAACACGAATTGTAGCGACTGTGTAATTTAGTAATTCATTTTCCGCTTTCTGAATAGCAAAAATTTCTTTCCATTGTTTCAAAATAGATTCCTGCCTGAAATCCCCCACCACCGTATTAATTTTATCTTCAATTATTTTATCAAGTTCATCACAAGTAATAGTTTTCATTCCAACAAGTAAAATAGAATGAATTGTAATCTCGCGAGATGGAATATCTTCCTCATTAAGTTCACCTTTCTTTGCCCATGCAAAAAGAGGTTTACCGAAAATTGTACGGGAAGAAAAACGGGGATATTTTTGAGTGCGACTACCGAGGAAAGTTTGTAAAACTGATTTGATTTGATCTTGGGTCGTAAGATCGAATGTCCCGCAGAGTGGGACGCCCGACTCTTTCTGCGTTTGTTCCACATTAGTTCGCGTCCAATCCACCATCCCCAACACATCATGCGTATCTGTATCAAATCCAAATAACACATCCACCAAATATTCTTTATCCAAATTCAAATACTTTTCTTTTTCATGCACCGCATCTCCAGCAAGCACAATTAAAACACCTTCAGCAAGAGGATCTAATCTTCCTGCATATGTCATAGGGACTCCAACAAGTTCAGTATGAAGAGAACGATATCTCTCCATGCAAGCAAGCGGTGTCTCTCCTAGATTCTTATATAAAATAATTGGACTATTCATCCACCACATCATAATGCTCAATAACGAAAAGAGATAGTTGACTGTCAGAAATTGCCGTGATACTGTCACCACCTAAGTGATTGGAAATGGTTTCTGGTCGCTTCACTCGAAAGGGAGTGTTTGTGAAAAAAAATGTAGTTGGTATCTTGTTCTTTATAATATCTTTCATATCTTCATCGGCTGATGTTTCCTCTTGGGAAGACATCACTCCGACATTAACCATCAAAACATCTGACAAGTTTGTGAAAGCGCCGGCAGGAGTCGTTGTATACGACAAACCTGTTGTTCAAGGAGACTTATCTTTGGCGATGCCATACGGCTTGTATGCAGGAATATGGCAATCACAAGCATGGAATGCAAAACAAGACTCCATCGCCAACGAGATCGACTACTATGTTGGTATTGAGCACAAACTTTTTGGCTACACATATGGCCTTGAACTCAAGTATTGGGACCGTACAGCTCTTTTTGAAGGACCGGCAAATGATGTCTGGGTTATCAAGGAAAGAATACGTGGAGAAACACTGTCTTCAAAACAAAATCCAAGTGAAGATATATCTTTTCAGACAGCGATAACACCATTTGCTGAATTTCTTGAATTTTTTCCAGGAAGAGATTCAACTTTTGAAGGCGGAATTATTATTAGTGCTGGATACACCATTGAATTAAAGACTCATGAGAAGTCTAAATGTAAATGGATTCTGGAGCCAATAGTTGGTTATGATGACGGCATCTTCAAAAAAGATACCGCCGTTATTTTCCGAGGGAGATCAGCTATTGTCTGGCAAATTAGCAAAAATCTTCAAATGGTTCTTCCGGAATATACGTTTGTTGAACCGACCAGTAACAATGATAGTCGGCGCACAATAAATATGATATCCGCTGGGATGACATGGAAAATGTAATTTTTTGATAGTACGGCGGGGCAAGATTGCCCCGCTTTTTTTTCTCCACAATTAACATTTGACCGTCGTATTATCAAGGTGTACTGTAAATTAAGAAGGAGAAAGACAATGACATTTGATGAAGTCTTCTGTGCTGGTGTACTATTGGCGATGATAATCATCGTCGCAATTGCTCTCTGGCGTAGCAGAAAAAGCAAAGGATCATCCGATCCTTTTGATGGATTCCCTGCTTAAACAGACAAAATAAGCCGCTCGCATCTTCAAATGTTGGCGGTTTTTCTTTATCCCATAATCTGCTACAATATCCGTATGTCTGACTTACCAAAAATAAAACTATCAACAGATTCATACAAAGGTGTCCGAGATTTTTTCCCGGAAGACCAATTTATTCAAAATTATCTTCTTAATACTATTCGTAAAACAGTAGAAGCATTTGGATATGATGAATATAATGCCTCCCCACTTGAACCGACAGAGCTATACGCAAGCAAAACAAGTGATGAAATAGTAAATGAACAAACTTATACTTTTACTGATCGTGGTGGGCGATCTGTAACTTTGCGTCCAGAAATGACTCCTACTGTATCTCGTATGGTATCCAGTAAAATTCGTGAGCTCGGTCTTCCTATTCGTTGGTATTCTATTCCAAATGTATTTCGTTATGAACAACCTCAAAAAGGCCGTCTTCGTGAACACTATCAATTAAATGTAGATTTATTCGGAGTATCATCTATACAAGGCGAAATAGAAATAATAAACATGGCCTCTTCGGTTATGCATGCTTTTGGATTAGAAGACAATGATTTTGAAATCCGAATCAATAGTAGGAAAATAGTAAACGCAATCCTTCTAGATATATGCAAGCTTGAAGGTGAGGCAACCAAAACAGTTGTACGTCTAATTGATAAAAAAGAAAAACTATCAAAAGCAGATTTCGAGACAAAGCTTTCTGAAATACTTGGTGAAAAAGCTCCATTAATCAATACCCTATTATCCTCACAAAATTTTGACGAATTTATTTCTCATCTGCCTGAAGGTATGAAAGCGGCAGAAGGGATTTCAGAAATAAAAGTGGTCTTAGAGAAATTAGAAAAATTAGGCATTACTAATGCTGTCTTCAACCAAAGTTTAATGCGTGGATTTGATTATTACACTGGAATCGTTTTTGAAGTCTTTGATAAAAGTCCTGAAAATAGGCGTGCTTTATTCGGGGGAGGACGATTTGATGGTCTACTTTCACTTTTCGGGGCACCACAAACACCAGCAGTCGGATTTGGTATGGGTGATGTAACACTTCGTGATGCACTTGAATCAAGAAAGCTTCTCCCAAAGTACACTGGTCACACCACACTGCATATTTGTTTGCCAGATATGAAATACATAGATGATGCCGAAGAACTAGCACAAATAATTCGTGAAGATGGTACAGCAGTTACTGTTGATTACAGCGAAAAGAAGATTGGTGATCAAATAAAATATGCAGAAAAACGACTAACAAGATATATTGTCTGTGTGGGTGAAAATGAATTAAAATACGATACCTATAAAATAAAGGAACTCAAAACCGGCAAAGAGACTGAGTTAGCCCGCGAAGAAATCCCTGCTTTTCTAAAAAATTAATCACTATGCACTTTATTGTCTTTGATACCGAAACAAGGAATATTTTTGCTGACGTTGGAAGCAATGAAGCTAAAGATTTGGATCTATCTGTGGTGTGTATTTACGATTCAAGAACCGGAGAATACTCTAGCTTTACCCAAGAGACTTTACCGAAACTTTGGCCCATACTTGAATCAGCGGATGTAATTATCGGATACAATCAAGATCATTTCGACATTCCACTTTTAAATAAATATTATTCTGGAGATTTAACAAAAATTAAAAGTCTAGATTTATTAAAAGAAATAAAAAATGTCCTAGGATTCCGTCTAAAACTAGACAGTGTTGCTGAGGCGACTCTCGGAATAAAGAAGAGTGCACACGGTCTTCAAGCTGTAGCTTGGTGGAAAGAAGGTAAGGTAGATGAAATCATAAAATACTGTATTCAAGATGTAAAAGTGACAAAAGAAATATACGAATATGCCCTAAAAAATAGCCATTTGAAATTTAAGGACGGAAACGAAATAAGGGAAATAAAGCTTGATACTTCAAAATGGCAGAACAAGTCTGACAACTCAAAACTTACTTATACCCTACCTTTTTAAGGATATATTCTAATTTTTACGGAGGTCTCACCTACGTAAGTTATCCCCAACTACACTTTAATAAAAGACACTACCCCAGATGTAATGTTTGGGTCAATGTAGAGATTGAGACAAAACTGTGATAAGATGACAATCAAATACATTAACCTTAATAAATAAATATATGGATCAAACAAACCAACCGAAGATGAATTTCGCCTTGCCTATAGCCATTATTATTGCAGGTCTTGCAATAGGCGCTGGTATATATTTTACTGGCTCAAAGACTCCCACAAACACAGCTAATCAGAATACAAACACACAAATAACACCCAACGATATCGTTATGCCTCCTGTTAGCCCAAGTGATCATATTATTGGGAACCCAAATGCAACTATCACTGTTGTAGAATATTCTGACCTTGAATGTCCTTTCTGCAAGACCTTCCATGTGACAATGCACAAAATAATTGATAATTATGGAAAAGATGGTTCTGTCGCGTGGGTCTACCGACAAATGCCCCTTGAACAACTCCACTCAAAAGCACCGAACGAGTCACTTGCATCAGAGTGTGTAGCAGGAATCAGTGGAAATGAGACATTTTGGAAATATATTGATGGAATATATGCTATCACCCCGTCAAATAATGGGCTTGATCAGAATAAGCTAGAGGTTATTGCTAATCAGGTTGGTGTAAACATTCCTTCTTTCCGTGACTGTATGACAAAACAAACATACAAATCTAAAGTTGATGCAGAATATCAAGATGGATTTATTGCAACAGGTGGACGCCCCGGAACACCATTCAATATTTTGGTCCTAAGAAACGCAATTGAATCGACAATCAAGACAAAACTAAATACTGCATTTGCACAGTCTGGTGATGTACTACGTTTTTCTCCAGATGGTAAACGCATAGTAGTGGCAGGTGCGTTACCTTACGAGGCCATGAAATTCATAATCGACACTTTGCTCGGAAAATAGTTTGATAGTCTAGAGCAATTGAGCTGAGAGCTTAGAGTTTAAAAAATCCCGTTTCAATAAATGAAACAGGATTTTTATTATGATTTTAATAAGTCATCTTCAAATTGCTTGATACCCTTCAAACTCTGTTCGTATTTCGAAATATCAGGAAAATCAACTTTTAATATTTTTGAATAAACTACTTTTATTAATTTCTTAAGCCTTTCTGTCTTTTCATTGTCTAAATCAAGTGCTAGGTCTATCACTTTATTTCTGTTTGGTTCAATAAACTCAAGTACACCCTTTTTTGCTTTTATTCGATCTTTAAATTCACGAGAGTTCTCAACTAATATCCTGTAAAACAAAAGCTGTCTTTCATATTCGTATAGTTTTATCTTTTCATATTCATTACTTCCCTTCCACTCATCACGAGCTTTACCAGTCTTATAATCATGCACCGAGACCTCTCCAGATCCAATTTTTACAATCCTATCTATTTTTCCTGTAAGTTTTGCATCTCCGATTACGACCCCTTGATCTTTAAAGTTAAATTCCACAAAATCCTCTGCAGAGAAAGTCTCCTTTTTGTTTTCATAGAATATTTTTAAAGCACTCCTTCCTCTTTCTAAATATAATGCTCCATCTGACGGATGCAAACGCTCACGACGAAGATTCTTTTCAAACCCTTCGAGAACCTTATCTACCGCTGGCACCTTACCTTCTTGTTTCAATACAACAAGTACTTCTTCAAGTGTTCTGTGCATTGCGGAACCATATGCGCCAGATGGAGTTTTTGCTTGTGGAAAACGAAGTAAATTTTGTTCCAAAAAATATTGTGGACCGCCCTTGGTGACATTTAAAAAATTATTTAGATGAGTTACTGACAACTGATAATCATCTAAAAGTGATTCTAAAAGTTCTTTTTCACTTCCACGAAATGGTGGTGCATAAAACGAAACACCTGTTGAAGTCAAAATCTCATGTGTATCTGGAGTATCATGAGTGTTTATCTGTGGATCGTAAAGCGCACTTTGTCCTGCAGATTTTTCTTCTTCGCTCGGCACCAAAAAACGAAGTTTTGATGCTTTATCACCGTCTTCGCTTGTTGTATATGAAGTTAAGTACAAATGACGCTTAGCACGCGTTAAAGCTACATAAAATAAACGCAATTGATCATCAAATGTATCCCCAGCAGGCTCTATAGGCAAATTCATTGGCATAGAAATCCTCGTTCCACCGCCGCGACCAGCCCACACATCATCCTGACACGACAACACAAAAACTGTCTCAAATTCTAAACCTTTTGCTTTATGAGCTGTCAAAAGATTAACGGCATTTGGTAATCTAGCGAAAGGACTCTGATCATTTAATGGTATTTCATTTTTATCATGAGTGTCTACAAACTCTACCAAATGTTTAAGAAGTAGTGGTTCACCTTGTCTGTATTCTCTAAGTGCACGTACAAAAACTCGTAGACTTGATAAAAATGACAAATATTCTGCACGAGCGTGATCAAAACGCTCACGATTAAAATAATATTCCTTAAATGGACTTACAAAAGACTGTTTGGAGTGTCCCGATTTTGATGAGAGAGTCCCCGACTCATCAAAATCGGGACCGTCTTCTTCATCAGCATTATCAGCCGATAATGCCACATGAGCACCAATCATTTTGTCCAATAAAAATTCAAGAGGTTCAGATGGTGCTTCCCCGCCAAGTTCTAGTAAAAATGAGGCAATACTCTTTATATTTTTATCTTTACTTTCTCTCATCACTTCTAGCCAATTTTTGCCCTCTTTATCTCTCCTTGAAGCAAGAGACACCTGCCAAATAGTTTCTCGGTTTAAACCCCAAAACTTATAAGACAAAATCTCAGGCAAATATTCATCCGCCTCATCAATATGTTTATCTGCAAGTGATACTACGAAACGCGATAACGTAATCAGTTCCTTAATATGAGGTTCCAAAAAAACATTCTGTTCTCTTTCATAACGGACCGAAACTCCTACAGAACGCATATATGGAACAAGTTCACCAAGCTCACGGTGTCTACGAGTTATAACAGCAATCTCTTCCGGCTTCATCCCAGCCTTAATAAGTTTGTCTATCTCATGAGCGACAAAATGATATTCATGAGCTACAGTTGGTAATTCTTTATGAATAATTGCACCGGCCTTAAGCTCCTTATTCGAAGCAATAAGTGTCTTCTCTATATTTGGTAATAGATTTTCTAGACGATGCGAACCTTTCCGAATAATATGCTGAGCAGCATTCAAGATATTTTGTGTAGAACGATAATTATCCGTCAAAGTCACAATCTGCACATCTTTCCACATACGAGTGAATTCCAAAATGTTTGAAAGTTCAGCACCCTGAAATTTATAAACGGCCTGATCATCATCTCCAACCGCCATAAAATTTGGCCTTCCTTCAGAGACTTCCGAATCAGCTAGAAGACGAAGCAACCTCATCTGTGCATCATTAGTATCTTGAAATTCATCCACCAAAATATATTGATATTGTTCCTGCAAATCATAACGAAGTGAAGGAATATCTTCCATCGCACGAATACAATCCAAAATCATATCGTCAAAATCATAACGCCCCTCACGGAACATCACCTCGCGATATAATTTATATATCTTTGCCAATTCTTCTAACTTATCAATATTCCTTGTATCTTTAAAGATTTTATTTCCGTCGTCGTCTGTTTTGTACCATTCTGCTCGCCATTCTGAAATCGGTTTGCCGCTATCTGATTCTTCAGCAGATTTCACAACTTCATCCAGTGATCTAGCAACAACTTCCACAAGTGATGGAAAATATGGCATAGGAAATGGACGAGACGATGCTTCCTCGCTGGCTTTGGTATGCATCTCTAGTGCACAACCTTTTGCAATTCCAATTATTGATTTTGAAACTCGATCTTTAAAGAGAGTATTGAGAGATTTGTTTATATAAGAAAGAGATTCTTTGTTATGGGTAATTACTGCAGAAAACTCATCTGGACTAAGTCCAGCTTTTTTAATAAATCCAATAGCTTTAATAATCGGCCAAGTATAAACAAAACCTTGTTCGGGATGGACAGATCGAAGAGAATTATTATGAGGAAGCTTCTCAATTATTGACTCAACAACACGAACTTGAGCGAGTTCGTCTGCTGGTTCAAATCTTGCTCCCTTCCAAAAATATTCTGGATGTCTTTCGATAATTCCTGTACAGAAATTATGAAATGTATGAATGGCAACATGATATGCCTCGCTTCCAATAAGTTTCGCAAGACGGTCGCGCATATTTGCGGACGCAGATTCAGTAAAAGTCAGACAAAGAACATTTGAAGCAAGCGCATGAGTCTCCTCCAATATCTTCGCTACACGCATACTCAAGATTTCCGTCTTACCAGACCCTGGCCCAGCAACCACCAAAAGTGGCCCCTCAATGGTATCCACTGCCTCCTTTTGTTTGGCATTCAGCTTTTTATATCGCTCATGAAAGAGTGTTTGCATAGTATCAGTATAACAAAAAATAATGTCTTAAGATAAGTTCAAGAAGACTATTCAAAAAGACATTATGACTTTCTTAGAATCAATTAAATTGCCTCGACTGCGAGGCGCCAGTGAGTATTGTGACCAAGCTGTACAAATGTACTGTGCGGGAACAAAGCGGGCGAGATAATTTTACTGATTCTACTATATTTTGAATTCAATAACGTCCCCATCTTTAACAATATATTCCTTCCCTTCCACTCTCACCAACCCTTTCGGACGAGCATTTGCATATGAACCAGCAGAAAGTAAATCATCGCAATGAATAACTTCAGCACGAACAAATTTATCTTTGAAATCTCCATGAATGGCTGTACCGGCTTCTGGCGCAGTCCATCCTTTTCGTATTGTCCACGCACGAGTTTCATCTTCTCCCGTAGTAAAATATGTAATTAAATTCAAAGTCTCATACCCCTTCTTGATAAGAGTATCTATACCATTATCGGCACTTCCCAAACCTGCTCGCATTTCTTGTTTATCAGCGTCAGACATATCTTTCAGATCATGTTCTGTGCCTGCATCTACAATTACATAATTTGCTTTTGTCTCAGCAAAAAATTTCATCAATCTATCCCATCGCTCATCTTTTAATTCATCCAAATTCTTACCTCCAGACTTTTTATTCAAAACATATAAAATCGGTTTTGTCGTAAGCAAACACAAACCTTTTAAAATTGGCTTTTCCAAATCATCGACTACTACTGTAGATGCTAATTTACCAGCCTCAAAAGCAGTAGCAATTTTACGGAGTAAGGCATCCTCAAGCAAAGCCTCTTTTTTACCAGATCTAGTTTCCTTGCCAACAGTGAGAAGTCTTTTTTCAACTGTTTGAACATCAGCAAGAATAAGTTCTAGATTTATAACATCAATGTCTTTCAATGGATCTATTCTGCCGTCCACATGAATAACATTTTCATCTTCAAAAATACGTACGACTTCAGCAATAGCATCCGTCTCACGAATATTTGTCAGAAATTTATTTCCAAGACCTTCTCCAGCTGAAGCGCCTTTTACTAGGCCTGCAATATCCACGAATTCCACCGCTGCAGGAATTGTCTTCAGAGAATTTGAAAGTTTTGTAAGCTTTTCCAATCTATCGTCAGGCACAGCAACAACACCGACTGATGGATCAATGGTACAAAATGGGTAATTTTCTGCTGGCACTGACTTCTTCGTCAATGCATTAAACAACGTACTTTTACCTACGTTAGGTAGTCCAACAATTCCTAGTGAAAGTGACATAAAAATATAATGAAATTTAAAAAATATTATTAACCCCGTAGCTTCCATTCTGATGGAGTGGTAGCGGGGTCCCAACATTCGGTAGTCCAACAATACCAAGACTTAATGACATCATATAAAAATACTGTAAAAAGTGAATTAATGCAAGTAAAATAAGGATTTTTTGCTATTACAATATTACTTGACTTTATATCTAAATATGCTATACTACTGATGTGGGAGTGGCCAGCTTAAGCTGAACACAAGAAACCACAAGAGGAAAGAAAATCAGACAAGAAAGAGGGTGTACATTGAAGAAAAAAAGGACAACACTGGTACTCGCGCGGCACGGAAATGCCGAAAAAATCAACCCGTCCATATCTGACGTGATGTCAGCTGAAATGGCACGGAAATTGAGTGAAAAAGGGCAGGGTCAGGCCGAACGACTTGGTACGCGTGTGAATCACATCAGGTTTGATCGTGTGTTCTCGTCACCAGCCGTGCGGGCAATGCAGACGATGCTAACGGTACTGATGAAGAACACTCATCATCCGATCCCCAGCCCCGACTTCATCAGGACTTTGTGGCCGGATGAAAAATGGCTGCCGATCTGTGATGCCGCATTCAAAAAGCTCCAGTACGCGCCCCTCAGCGTGTACGAACAGGAGCTCGGTGTCGCTGAAGAATTGGCGGAGTACTATGATACGAACATCCGCACAATCGAATCATTCATCGGCACCAAACTGTTCGGTGAGGGCGAGAGAGATCTCACAATCCTCGTAACGGCGCATGCTGTCTGTATGCCGTCACTGGCAGCAAACATACTCAGGAATGCAGAGTCACACGACAAAGCATCTCTTGAGCTCGCGCTGTCCGTAAACCTCGGTGAAGCCTGCGCACTCGTCGTGACCGTGGATGAAGAAGGTCATGCGATGCTCGAGCTCATCGATGTCAATAACGCACCGACCGCCGATCAAGTCATCGCCTCCTCAACAGGAGCCGCAGTGACAACCACCTGATTCCACACGGAACAGGTGCACAAATGGCCAAGGAGAGACATCAAATCTCCTTCGGCCATTTTCTTTTGCCTAATTTTCTTTTGTCATTCCTGATGCTTCATCACGTCTCCTAGGACGCCAGAAAACTGGAATCCAGGATTTCCTAATATGGATCCCAATTTTCATTGGGATGACAAGACGGAGATAAGATTAGTTCTATTTCCCTTCCGCTATTTGATTCACAATCTCAGCAGGAATTTCTGCATCAAAAACATAATTTTCTTCTGGTATCTTTCCATCTTTCTTATACACAACATGAATCTTCTTTTCACCATCTAGAGTTGTTACAACATCACATGTAAACCCTTCGCTAAAATTGAAACCTGTATTCCCTACCGCTTTCATAAACTGTTCTCTACCATCTACTCCTTGAATTTTCTCAATGACTTTTAATAGAAAACATTCTTGTACAGTTTGATGTGTTCCAAACAATCGGTCCATTTCTTTCTTGTATTTTGAATCTTCTTTTTTAACCAACTCATCAAATCTCTCAGAGATTTTCAAGTATTTCTGAATAATCTGTGCAATACCCATTCCTCCACGAGTATAAGTAAAACTTACTTCATCACCTGCTTCACGCGCAAGCTCGTCACTTTTATCAACCAAAAAACGTAGAAATTGCCCATTTTTAAATGCTTCCATGCCGGCAGTAGCATATTCTGATTCACCAATAATAAAATCCAATCTTTTATCAGCATGAATTTTCGAGCCATACTTCAATCCAGTTAGAGTATTGATTTTAGTCTTTAATTCTTCTAGAGATTCTGTCCCTGTAATATCATCAAGTGCTCCAGCCATAACAAGACCAGCTGTCTCCTGAGCACGTTTACGCGGTGAACCAAAAGCAACGGTTTGAGCTAAATGTTCTGCCTCATAAACTTCCTCATCTGCTTGAGCTTTTGCGTTGAGTTTACCTTTTGGAGTCAGACGTATCTCAGTGTCACTCTTTGTAGGATCCTTTTCCTTTTCGTCATGTCTCAAAAAGCGTAGTTCAATTTTTGAAGAAAATTGCTCTGCTGTTTCTGTAGTTACCACACCTTCATATACATTTTCAGATGATTGCATATATTTAATCTAATTAATAATTACTCAAAATCTAACTAGATAACTTCTTCAAAGTATAACGTAGATATAAAGATAAATCTATAAAATTTTATTTAATTATCCTCACCACCCCCCTCTCCGCATCTACTTCCACCATATCACCATCCTTTAGAACTTTTGTAGCGATTTTGGTGCCGATTATGCAAGGTTTATTTAATTCTCTCGCTACAATAGCGGCATGGCAAGTTATTCCACCCTCATCAGTTATGAAAGCCGAGGCCTTATTCATTAAGCTTAGAAAATCTGGACGTGTCATACCTGTAACCAGAATATCGCCCTCATTAAATTCTCTGGATTATGTGCATCCATGACCACACGGGCCTTCCCAATAACTTTACCCATCCTGGCAACGGTGCCTTTAATTTCTAAAATCTTAGTTGTATCTAATATTGGAGAAATCTTGTCCCATAGTATTGAGGCTTCCTTTCCTATTAAAGAATTCCAATTACCATCCTTATCAAAGAAAATAATATTTTCATTTCGTCTTTCCTTTAGTGGGAAGTCTTTTATTTCCTTTTTACCTGACTCTATAATCTCAACCTCCCAAGGAGCTAAAAATAATGCATCATTGTAATCCCAATTATATTTTTGACACAAATACTTCAAATGCCTACCAAGGTAGTGATTTGCTATTAAATTATATTCTTTGCGTCTATCTACCCACCAAGCTATTTTCCCAATCCATAGAATTCTGTCATAATCATCTGCCTCGATTTTGTTTTTGCTTCTTATGTCTAGACATTGCTCTTGATGATACTTTTCTTTTTTAATTAATTCATTAAGTTCATCCTCATTTTGTTTTATATCTCTACCAACAAATTCAAGTAACTGTTCAGTAAAAAATTCTATTGATAAAGGTTCTACATTCTTATAATTATTTTTTATCCAATGAAATTGATTCTTAATTTTCTCCAAACCTTCTTTAATTCCTTTATTATTCAATATTTCCTCTACAGTTTTAAACATACCAACATATCTTATTGCCAAATCAAGCAAAGCTATTTTATATCTCTCAATAAATGTTCTACCGTATGGCGCTGTGAGTATTCTTATATCATTCTCACTTTCAGGATATTTTTTAATCATTTCATTAAAAAAATTTTCTCCGTACACTAGAGCACCATCTATAACAACGGCGGATATATATTCTGCATCATAATATTTTACAAATTCATCAAAATGCTGATGAAGATACCCTTCTCCTTTCTGTTCTATAGTATGTACAAAATCCAGAAAATTCTTCTCATCAACAATAAAATCTGCATAGATTGAGTCTAATACTTTTACATTATCAAAGATATTTTTAAATGAATTGTGATATTCGTTACGATCAGCCACAAATTGAGCCTCAGAACCATCTTTTATTACTCTCATTCCATTAAGACTGATAAGCGGTGTTTTTGGATAACGTCTGTATGTACCTTCGGTCCACTGACGCAATCCAAATCCAATAATATATGGAGTCGCACCACTATTCATTATTAACCAATCTTTAACTAATGATATTCTTTCTTCTAAGGTCATCAAACTATAATTAGATATCTAAATTCTTAAACTTATCCTCGGCG
>Ga0172379_10007036_pt1 | contig 14783 bp, 11 predicted proteins | sample GrowelOW334metaG_FD_119756 | JGI IMG/M metagenome (GOLD analysis project Ga0172379, IMG submission 119756) | Groundwater microbial communities from an aquifer near a municipal landfill in Southern Ontario, Canada - Groundwater well OW334 metaG | ecosystem: Environmental > Aquatic > Deep...
AATAAGCCGAGACCCTGTTAAGGCTCGGCTCAATTATTTCCAATCTGGTTCCTGTCGGTTCAATGCGAGGCCGAAGCCTCAAGAGGATAAACAAAAAGCGGGACTACCACTTCTCGTCATCACGCCAGCCATAATAAAATAGCTGTTGATGACAGAAGTCGTAGCCCCGTCTCGTTTAGCCCGGTAAACCCGGACGCCGTCAGGCAATCGCTTTCTGTTGAATAAATTATAGCACTATCTAAAAAACCAGCACAAGAGAGGGTGCTGTGTATAAGTTCGGGCGGCTCGCATAAAGCCCGCCGCCAGGAGCTCGTGCCTTTCGGCCCGAATGCACACCTTTCGATGTACAACCATCCAAGGAACCCTGACGACGGGGTTTATACCTTGGATGGATTTCATGCCATGCCAATCAGCAAGCTGACTGGTTTAGGCACATTCAATTGTAACTGTATTTTATCAGGAAATCATTGTTTTATATAGCTTGGTGCTTGTATCTTATTTTAATACTGACTGATAATTCTTGAGCAGGAAGACGACCTCTTTCCTCAGATGAGCTTTAACCCACGCTTTTTCCTTTTCACCCGGCAACAGTTCAGCTAGTCCTCGCAAGATTTCGTTGTCTTTAACCGCTTCGACAACGGGGATGCAATCAGCCATATGTTCTTTAATAGTTTTTCCAGTTCGAGCCTTGATCACTTCGGCATTTATATCCCAATGATTTGTGCCGAAGAACCAGACATCATAAATATCACGCATGGCTGTTTCGCTTCGAGTAGTTAGAGCTGCGAGCTTGCTCGCAAATAGGTAATCTTTCTTGCCAGCCAGCATTGAAATTCCCAGGTATTCTTTCACTTCGTAGTGCTCTTTGATATCCGGCATGAGTATTCTCACGTTTACCTCGACTTTCACATTGTGATCTGCATCGCCATAGGAGAGCAGGAAGAAAATAGTATTCCGTTTTATATAGTTATCTTTAACCTCTCCGTATTTTCCTAACATGCCTTGGATTCTTTCGTACACTAATTTTTGTGTTGCTTCATCGGTGGAGAAAAGGTCAAAATCTAAATCCACAGAGAAGCGGGTAAGGCCGTAGAAAAAATACGCACAAGTACCACCTTTGAATCCAATCAAAGACGAGATGGAAGTATCCGAGTAAATATCTCGGAGAATTTGTCCCATGATAAGTTGATGCTTTTCTTTATTGAGCATAGTTTTTTTGATATTGAGTAACCCGTTTTATTAATTGCTTATTATCGTAAATTTTTGCAAGCTCAAAGCACGTCTCCCAGTTAATGGATCGCAGATTGTCGAAATAGAATTTAGGTGATAAATAAATGGTGTCGAGAAATGCCCTCTCTGGTGTTGCTATGCTGTAATTTTTTTCGCTCTTGATGCCAGCAGCACTATAGAGAACACTGTCTTTTAATTTTCTAAATGTGATTGCTTGATCGCCAATCTTTTTTGTAGTTGGATATGGCCCGGCCACAAAAATCGAGTCATGATGTTGAAAAATGATTCCAGCTTCTCGAAGAACTGTCTCAAAACTTATGTAGGAAGGAGTATACAAACTTGTTGCTAGTTCTTTCGGATTATAATTCTTATCCTTTGCAAATACGCCACGAGTCAGACGAATTAATGATCCTTGTTTTGCATAATATTTGACCTTTGAGAGAAGGTTGACTGTATTTGTTTCCTCCCAAATCAAAGCTATATCCTTTATGGTCAGGATTGTCTTGGGAGATTCGTATAGTTTGGCAATAAGGTTGTCGGTAGCCATATATCAATATGTTTAATGGAAAGGTGATATTTCCACCTCTCCATTGTATATTGTTGACAAAAGTATGTCAACTACGTTAAACTGGCCTTGTGGGACTTAAGCCCTAAATTAGGGGAAATCACTTATGAATCATGAAGCTGAACAAAAAACTGAACTTTCATTTTCTTGGGTAGATGTACCGAAGGCTATTTGGCATTTTCTTGGAGAAAATAAATTCAGATACATTGGATTCAATGCATTGTTGTTTGCTGTTCTTTTCTATGATTTGGTACCACCGTTTATTCTTGGGAAAATAGTCGATTTTTTTACTGCGTATCACCCTGGTGATTCTTTATCAACGTTCTATTTTTATGCTTTATTTGTTGGCCTATCTAGTATCGTCATTGCGCTAATCCGCCTCGGAAGTAAAAACAGGCTCGATAGAATTGCTATCGCAGCAAAAACAACCGCGAGAGTGGAAGGCTTTGAGCGACTCATGGATTTCTCCCTACACTGGCACTCCCAAGAAAATAGCGGCAATAAGGTGCAGAGGATTTTCAATGGGAGCCAGTCAATATCCGAATGGACACAAATCATTAATAACGGAATCTTTCCTATAGCCACTGCGTTTATAGGAGTACTTGGAGTGTTTCTCTTTCTAAGCCCCATCTTTCTTGTATTTTTAATCCTGTACTCACTTTCGTTTTTTGCGATCGAGTATATTTTCAATAGAAAACTAGAAAAACTAAGCAACCATCTAAATCAGCTTCGTGAAAAATCTAGCGGAAAATACATTGAAGGTACTGGTAACATTCTGGCTATCAAAGCATTGGGTGCAGAAAAAGACATCCACTCAAAAGTGAGGATTAGTGAAGAAGATTCTAAAAATATAGAAATAAAACTATCCAATACCGGGATCAAGAAGTGGTATTCATTCCAGACCTTAAACGGCCTTGCTTTAATAGCGTTCCTATTTTTGGTAGCGCACCAGCTTGTGGCCGGTGTTATTTCAGTAGGATACATCTTGGTATTTTTCACTTATTTCAATAACTTGAGGAGCGCTACAAACCAAGCTACTGATATTTCTGGCAAAGTCATTCAACTAAAGTCTGACTTGTTACGAATGATGCCTATCTTTCTTGAAAAACCTGCTGTCAAAACTGGGAGCGAAAACTTTCCTGGGCAGTGGGATGCCATAACTATTCGTAATGGAACTTTTAAATACCCTTCCGGACAGGTGGGTATTCAAAATTTAAATTTTACCTTGAATAGAGGACAGAAAGTAGGGATCGCTGGGTCATCCGGAAGTGGTAAGTCGACATTAGTAAAAATTCTATTGGGCCTATATGAACTTGAGCAAGGAGAATTCAAGATTGGCAAAAAAGATTACTACGCTATCGATCACACGGAAATAATGAAGCATGCAGCAGTAGTGCTTCAAGAGACAGAATTATTTAACCTTAGTCTGAGGGAAAATATCACTCTTATGCGTGATGTGGATTTAGGCTTGCTTGAAGCTGCTATCGATATTGCTGATTTAAAAGAAGTCATAAAAAAACTTCCGGAAGGCCTGGACAGTCTCATTGGAGAAAAAGGCTATTCACTTTCTGGCGGAGAAAGACAAAGGCTGGGTATTGCAAGAGCGATTTGCAAAGATACCCCTATCCTAATATTGGATGAGGCTACATCTTCTTTGGACAGCAGGACGGAAAAAAATATCATGGATAAAATTCTCAGTGGTTTGAATGGTAAAAAAACCATGCTGATTGTTGCTCATCGAATCTCGACTCTTAAAAACGCGGATGAGGTAGTGGTGTTTAATGGAGGCAATATTGTAGAAACTGGAAAATTCGCCGCATTAATAAAAAACCCTGAGTCAAAATTCGGAGAGCTTTATGCTTTGCAAAACGATCAAGCTAAAACTTAATTCCCATGAACAAAAACCATCACGAAATCTTTGAAGAGTTACTACAAGAAACTAAGGCTGATGAAAACATCCTTGGCTTTATTCTCGTTGGCTCGCGTGGAAAAGGCTTTGAAAATGAGCATTCGGATTATGATGCAATTATGGTTGTCAAAGATGAAGCAGGCGGCGTTCTGAACGAGAAATATGAAAAACAAAATCTAGAAGACATCGACCTGTCAGTGCGCTCCCTATCTGATTTCAAAACATTTGCTGGCTGGGAAAGTCCAGAGTCCTGGGACAGATATAACTACGCTCATGTAAAAATTCTTGTTGATAAAACCGATGGGGAGTTAGAGAAGATCATTCAGGAAAAGGGTCAAATACCAGCAGACAAACTGAGCAAGTTTATAGATTGGTGGATTGATGGCTACGTTAATGGAGTCTATCGCTCGGTAAAATGCATCCGCAATAACAATGCGTTCGGCGCTCACCTTGAGGCGGTAAACTCAATACTTGATCTGCTTACACTTGTATTCGCAATGAATGGACGACACAGACCTTTTCTTGGGTATGTTCAAAAAGAGTTAGAGCAGTATCCCCTAGAACACCTCCCGTGGTCACCAGCGGAGTTTGTCAAAAAAGTAAAAACTATTTTAGAAACTGCTGATCTCAAAACCCAGCAGGAGTTGTTGAAAGGTATTGAAAAAATGAGCAGAGAAATGGGACACGGCCACATGTTTGATGGCTGGGAGGGCAAAGATAAATGGACAATGAATTTTGAATAACTTATGGACAAAGGCGCACACTTCTACAAATCTGATTTCCAGGTACACACGCCGCGAGATGCTCGATGGAGTGGTGGCGAATCTGTTACTGACGCAGAACGAAAAACCTATGCCGAAGAGCTGATCCTAGCCTGTCGACAGAAGGGCCTGGGAGCAATTGCAATTACGGATCATCATGATTTCGCTTTTTTCCCATTCATAAAAAAGGCTGCCCAAGATGAATTGGACGATACGGGTCAACCAGTATCTGAAGATAAGAGGATCGTTGTATTCCCCGGCATTGAACTTACTCTAACCGCTCCCGCTTGCCAGGTGATCTTGCTCTTGGATGCAAACTTTCCGGAGAACTTGTTACAGAGTGTTCTTACTGTTCTTGCAATCTCTCCGGCTCCTTCTGCTGATGCAAAACACGCAACAATACAACGAGTCCCGCAAAATGTAATAAGCGATCTTTCTGATCTTTATGAAAAGTTAAGCAGCCATGAACATTTAAAGGGCAGATTTATCGTTCTGCCAAATGTCAGTGAGACTGGTCATGGAACGATGTTGCGTTCTGGCTTCGGGAATTTCTATAAGACTATGCCATGCGTCGGTGGATATACCGATGGCCCAGTTTCTAATTTTGGGACTGGCAACATTTCTATCATAGAAGGAAAAAACCGTGACTACGGATTTAAAGCAATTGGCGTCTTTCAAACTTCGGATAACCGCAAAAGAAACCACGATGATCTAGGCAAACACACCACTTGGGTTAAATGGTCTGAGCCGACTTCGGAGGCATTGAGACAGGCATGCCTGGCAAGAGAGTCTCGCCTGTCTCAAAACGAACCACAATTGCCAAACATCTGGATCACCTCTATTAGCGTCTCCAGTTCCAAATTTCTCGGTAACGTATCACTCGATCTTAACCAGCAATACAACGCCATCATTGGTGGTCGTGGCACCGGCAAGTCTACAATTCTTGAATATCTCCGCTGGGGGTTGTGCGATCAGCCAGTCGAAAATGAAGAAGACGACTCGGTACAGAACAAACGAAAAAATCTAATTAAAAATACACTCCAAGACTTTGAGGGCGAAGTCCACGTTACGTTTCTATTGAATGACGTGAGGCATATCGTGAAGCGAAACTCAAAAAAGCAGGAAATCCTACTGAAAATCGGCGATGGAGATTTCACCGCAGCTACTGAACAGCAGATAAGAAATTTACTTCCTATTCAGGCGTATAGCCAGAAACAACTCAGTCGTGTTGGAGATCGTATTGACGAGCTTAAGCGTTTTGTTGAACTTCCTATTAAGCAGGAGCTAGACCGTGTTCGATCAGAAATTCGTGACACGGAAGCAAAGATTCGATCATCTTATGGAGATTTGATCCGCAAGAAAGAGATCGAAACCGAGATTGAAAAAAACGCGGTTGAGATTGCATCACTCACCGAGCAATTGACCGGCTTGAGAAAAAGCCTGAAGGGTCTTTCGGAGGAAGATCAGAAGACTATCGACCAAAAAGCAAAATACGACAACGAGGAAGCTATTATAGAAAATCTCAAGAACGAACTCGAGACTACACAGGAGCACATTGATACTCTCGCAAAAACACTAGAAAGTGAAAAAGGTGAAGAAGATGAGGTTGAGCTAGAAAATAAAGTCCTTATCGGCAACATCAAAGCAAAGTATGCTTCTAAGTTTAGCGAGGTAGAAGCCGGTGTTACCGCACTGTCGAACCTCTTTAAACCCGCATCACTCAAGGCTATCAATGATGAGATTAAATCATGGGAGAAACTCAAGGCGGCGTTTGATAAAAAATACGAGGCTGCAAAAGCTACCGCAAAGGTCAACCAGCAACAACTTGATCAAATTCAGGCAATTGAAAAACGAATCGGTATATTAAAAAAATCTCAAACCGAGAAGCGCAATGCTGTGACCGCTCTTGGCGATCCGGAAAAAACATATAAGGAACTTAGAAAAAAGTGGGGCGAACTACACTCACAAAAAGTCAGTGCTCTCGAAACGCAGTGTGTTCAATTCACTACGCTTTCCGGTAGCCTAATCAAGGCAGATATTAAAAGTAGTCTTGATACAAATGCTTTGACTCAAAAGTTCAAGACGGCATTTGCCAGCATGAACATCAAAGAAGAGAAGATCGAGAAAATCTGCCAGTCGGTTGTAAAAGCGTCTGACCCTATAGCAGAATGGAATGGCATTCTCGCAGAGCTCGAAAAGCTTGCACTGCACTCTATGGAGGGCCCGGATGGAGTGCCGGATACCCCTATTCTCAACAAGTGCGGCTTTATCGAAAACGAGCGCACAAGAATTGCGACTAGTTTCGACTCTACGAAATGGATCGAGCTTTCAGTTGCCGAACTTGAGTTCAATCCCAAGTTTTCTTATTGCACGAATAAAGACACAAGCGAGTATATCGAGTTCGCCGAAGCATCGGCTGGTCAGCAAGCCACAGCCTTACTTACCGTGCTACTTAATCAGTATGGCGCGCCTCTTATTATTGACCAGCCAGAAGACGACATCGATAGCAAGATGAGTCCGGATATTGTTCAGCAGATCTGGAAAGCTAAAAGCAAACGTCAACTTATCTTTGCGAGCCATAGCGCGAACTTTGTTGTAAATGGCGACGCCGAACTTGTCGTCTGTTGCGACTATGTAAAAGCTGGAGATCAAACTCGTGGCACGGTCAAAGATGTAGGGGCAATCGATAAACAAGTAATCAAGGAAGAAATCACTTTGGTTACTGAAGGTGGTAAAGATGCCTTTAAATTAAGGAAGGAAAAATATGGATTCTAACAGACATACCATGTTCATTCGAAAACGATTATGAGAGACCACAATCAAATTTTAAAAGAATATCAGGGTAAAAATGTTGTTTTTATTCATCACGAATGGGGACAAAATTACACCTCCCTTTATAACCGAGTTGCAAAACTTTGGAATAGTATTGATGTTGGGACAAAAATAGCAATAATTTCAAACAAAAAACTAGGCATCAAGAGTGCTGTTAAATTTCTAGAACAACAAGGATTGACGCCAAAAATTATTGGGAAGGGGCCGGATAACTTACGTCTCGTTGAGCTAGAGAAGAATGAAAATAGGACTTTAGAGAAAGTAGATACGATGGAAGCAATAGGTTTTAACTTCAATGATCGAGAGTATAAAGTAAGTATTGGAGATGCAATTTTTTCGAGAGCGGGCTTAGATGTGGGGACACGTTTCTTATTGGATGTAGTCCTCGACTCAAATATCGATTTTAATAATAAGAGGGTCGGCGATTTTGGCTCTGGCTGGGGAGCAATATCCTTGGTTCTTATAAATGAGTTCCCTAACGCTAAAATCTTTGCCTATGAGAAAGATGAGTCCTCTTTAGAGGTTTCCAGATTAAATCTGGCTGATAAAAACATTAATATTCAACAAGTAGATTTAACAAAAGACCTTCCGTTGGGTGAGGAAAGTCTGGATTATATAGTTTCCAATCCGCCATTTCATATAGGTAAGGAAGATAGACAGGCAATCTTCAGAAATGCACGAAGGATGTTAAACTCAGAGGGTGAACTCTTTTTTCTGTCTGAAGGTCATTTTATAGAAAGATTCCGAAAATCAGTAAAAGAGTTTTTTACAATCATAAGTGAGGAGAGAAGTGACCTTTATATTGTTTTCAGGTGTAAAAAAATTTAGCAAATAGGTTAAAATCCATTCCCAATGACAAATACTTCTAAACAATTTTCCGATCCTCGCTTAGTTGCCACCTATGATGTACTTAATGCACTGGGTGATGATAGCGAATTCATGTGTCAGTTAGTGGCAAAGCTTTCTGCCCAGACCATTATTGACCTAGGCTGTGGTACTGGTCTATTGACCTGCGAACTTGCCAAGCGTGGCCACGATGTGATCGGTGTAGAACCAGCTGGTGCGATGCTTGATATTGCCCGTACAAAACCATACGCCGATAAGGTTCGATGGATCGAGGGCGGTTATGAAAAGTTTGAAGGACTCACTGCCGATATGGTTCTAATGACTAGTCACGTTGCCCAATTTTTCCTCGATGATAATGAATGGCAAGCAATGCTTAAGGCCGCTCACAAAGCCTTGAAGCCAAGGGGTCATATAGTCTTTGACGCCCGTCCGCCGATTTTTCCGCCATATCAGACATGGCCGACTGAAGCATCCCCCCGCAGAGTCAATGATCCGGCTGTAGGCCCTATTGATTGGTGGTACAAATTGCTTGAAATAAAAGATAACCATGTGCGTTACCAGCTCTACTATCATTTTATAAACTCTGACGAAACAGTTGTGTCTACGGACGAACTTATATTCCGCTCACGAGAAGAATTAACCAAGTCTCTAGAGGATGCTGGTTTCAAAGTAGAAACAGTATATGGTGATTGGGATAGTAGTCTTGCTACCCCGACAAGCCCTGAGATGATATTTGTTGCTGTGCGCGAATAATAATTATGCTATCAATGAACGAAATTAAATTGGAAGAAATTTTATACCCGCGCAGGATCAAGTTCTTTGGTGTGGGGACTCAAGTTACATCAGTGGCAATTCTTTTTGCTGCCTATACTGCTCTTTCTTTTTATCAATATCAGAGCACTGGAACAATGTGGGGTTATCCACTACGCATTTCTATTCTTTTTGTCCCGATCTATGAGGAATTGATCTTTCGTGGAGTAATTCTTGCTGGGCTTACGAGGTTCTATTCAGCTAGAAAAGCCATAATAATCTCATCACTTCTTTTTGGTCTTTGGCATTTCAAAAATATATTTTTTATTTCTACACATGATTTAGTAAGTCAAATGCTGTACACAGCGTTAATCTTTGGCCCGGTGGCCGCTTATCTGACCCTAAGAACAAAGAATGTCTGGCTCGCCGTAATCTTGCATTATCTCAACAACATGATTGCGCCGTTCTCAGCAGTTTTGCTTGCGCTCCTACTCAATAGATAGGTTGGGACTATTTAAGCTGTAGGCTCATTAATTTTGGATACTCAATCGGAATAAAGGGCTTATCTATCGAGTTCGCCATGATCTTATCAATTGCGGAACGTAATTCCTCGATGTTATCTTGCGAACTTTGTTCCTTCTCTCCAATAACCACGGGAAAGGGTATTAAGTCCTGATGTGCATTTTTTACCTTTTTACTTACACCTTCTTTTCTATCATCAATCTCGATTCTGACGGGAAGGTTTTTGTATTTTTCAACTAACTTCTCACAAAAAGGAATCTGCTCATCATTTACAGGAATCAATCTTATTTGTGCCGGATGTAGCCAGAGTGGGAATCGTTTTTTAAAATCGTCGAAGAGCATATAGATATAGCGCTCTATTCCACCAGGCACAGCAGCATGGATAATTATTGGATTAATCTGATTTCCTTTTGCGTCCAAGAATGCAATATCAAGTCTTTTGGCATTCTCAACATCAATTTGAATGCAACAAATTTCGCGAGACTGGCCTAGTTTGTCGATAATTTTATAGTCGACGTTTACGATCCAATATCGATCTTTACCATCACACAAGATTGCCACTAGGACATTTTGGTTAAGACGACTAGCAATCTCCAGAATTTTATCCTTGTATTTCTCCCAATTTTTCTCTGAAGACACCTCCACCACAACATGGTAATCCACATTTACCTCTTTGGAAGATTTTAGTAACTGCTTTTCGATTTTTGGATACCACTCAAACGCCTCATTCACATCTTTGAAATATGGATGAATGTCTGGCATATAAAATCGTCTCTGGCGATACAGCAACATGCACTCCCCGCTTTGTTCGTGACGATAGCAATCTGAGATTGAAAAATGTCCAAAAGGAATGTGGCGATGATTCATTACATATTTTCCAGCAAGATTGAACTGTGGATAACTCGCATCGTAGCTCATCACCACTTTTTTCTTGCCGGATTCAAAATTAAACAACCTATCACCATACAATTTTGCATATGCTTCCACGACTGGATGCGAAAGGTCAAAAACATTTGACCCTTGAATTTCGTAAATCGGAAAGCCGATTTGATGTACTAATTTTCGAGCATATTCTTTTACTAAACGCATAATCAAATTTGCACGGTAGTCGTATTGAGCGAAGCCGATATCAGCGTTTGGCTCCCAGTTAAAACCAAGTTTTTGAGCGTAGGAAAGGTAATCAGATTCTTGGCCATCTATTCTTACATCGTCACCAAATGCTTCTCTTTTTACGAACATATCAAAATCACCGGAGCCTTGAGACTCTTTGATATATTTTTTGGCGTCTATTACTTCGCCGCCTTTTTTAATTACAAGATATTTATTGTCCATATGCTTTTAGTTATTTAATAAGTTGATAATGATGCTGTTCTCGTAAAAAAGAACAACCCCCGCTGTTGGGGGTTGTTCTTTTCGTTTTATTCTTTAGACAAAAGACAACTACCCAACAGCGGAAACTGTGGTTGTGGTAGTTGTTGTAGAGATTTTGGCGATTTGTTTAGCCATACCGCAAGCTTACTCTAAAGACACTTCCTTGTCAAACCTTAAAGTTAAGGGTATTTGCGTATTTTAAGGGCTTATGTTATTCTTCCTATGTAGCAAGCAACGGCGATGACACTGCTGACACAGTCGAGCCGAGAGAAGAAAATCCGCAAGGATCGTAGAACTCTCCGGGAAGTGCCCGTAATAGCACAAACCGCTAAAAACGGTATGAGGTTTAATCGATAACGATTAAACAAAGTAAGGTGGCACCGCGATCAGATCGCCCTTACAAGAACATCAGTGTTTACACTGGTAGACTTGTAAGGGTGATTTTATTTTTATGCAAAGAACACTAATCGGACAACTCAAGGAGAAGATTGGACAGCAAGTTAAAATTGCTGGTTTTGTCTATACCATTCGCGATCAAGGCAGTATTAAATTTCTTATCATTCGTGATATCACCGGAATGATTCAGGTGGTAGTCACCAAATCCAGCTCTGAAGCATTAAAAACTGTTTCGTCCTTGAGTTTGGAATCGGTTGTTGAAATCACTGGTTTAGTAAAAGAGGAGAAACAGGCACCGGGTGGAATTGAGATACAGACAGAGGAAATAAATGTTTTGTCATCATCTATTCCAGAGCTTCCTATTCCTGTCGTAGAAAAAGGCCAGGAAGAGACAGATCAGCAAATACGGTTAGACTGGCGTTGGCTCGATCTCAGAAAACCGGAGAAGGCTTTGATTTTCAAAGTGTGGACAGTGATGGAACAAGCATTCCGAAATTACTGCATTGAAAATGGATTTATTGAAATACACTCACCAAAGTTAACAGCGACAGCTACGGAATCTGGCGCGGAATTATTTGAGGTTAAGTATTTTGATCGAAAAGCAAATCTTGCTCAGTCTCCGCAACTGTACAAGCAAATGGCAATGGCCGCAGGTTTTGAAAAGGTTTTTGAAGTTGGGCCAGTATTTCGCGCAAACCCCTCTTTCACTTCTCGGCATGATACGGAATTCACTATGTACGATATTGAGATGTCTTTTATTTCCTCACACCACGACTTGATGAATGAGGAAGAAAAAATGGTGGTTGCAATGCTTAAAGCTGTAAAGGAAAAATATGGCGATGAGATACAAAAAATGTACAACCGAGAAGTCATTATTCCGCAACTTCCTTTTCCTCGTCTAACTATAAAAGAAGTAAAAGAAATTTTAGGCCGTTTAGGAATTCCGAACGAACGTGGCGGCGACATGAGTCCAGAAGAAGAACGTGCGATCAGTGAGTATATTAAGAAAGAAACTGGTAGCGAGTTTTTATTCATTCATGAATTTCCGTCTGATGTACGTGCGTTCTACAGCATGAGAAAAGAAGACGATCCTTCGATAACTAAAAGTTTCGACTTGCTTTGGAACGGACTCGAAATCACTAGCGGAGCTCAACGTGAACATAGAGTTGATCAGCTGGAAAAACAGATCAAAGAACAAGGTCTCAATCTTGCATCATTCAAAACGTATCTAAACTTTTTCCGATACGGTTGTCCTCCACATGGCGGCTTTGCGCCTGGCCCCACAAGGATGCTAATGAAGCTTCTTAATATCTCAAACGTGAGAGAAGTTACTTATCTATATCGAGGAGTAAAAAGGCTAGAACCATAAATTCAGCCAAGACACGACCCAAATCCTGTCCTGCGGGGGAAAGCTCGTCACAGGGGCAAATAAGGGCAAATACGGCGTGATAAAAGGGCCCTATAAGGCCCTTTTAAGTCGTTTGCGGGGTTCCTGCATACTCTTTAAGCAAGGCTTCGGAATCGGTGCTCTCTCTTTCTGCTTGCCGGGCCACGTTCTCCGTGGTCGTAATGATGCGCTCAAGGAGATCCGGTTCCTCGATTATGGAGATTGAACGAAGCGCCTTCCGTGATGTATCGGTTTGGGCTAGGACAATTTTCACGTATTGGGGCATAGTAGTGAACCAGAATATTTTTCTGATCTCCGGAAGATCGGCGCTCAAATCGATCGTTTGTTTTTTCCAGCCGCTATTTTTAAGGTCATTGAGAAGAATCACAACCACGGTACTCAAATGCCCGCGCTGCAGATCTTCTTCCCAGTCATGAGCGTCGTCGTTCAATTGCATTGCGACCAGATAATGTTTGAAGTATGAGACGATATTTCCCCAGTCTTCAGTTTTTAATTCTTTGCCGAATTGCGTCAGTATTGCAACCGAGGAAAGGATGTGTCCGGACGCAGGGCGATATTTATTTTCATAGTCTCCAAAGTCGGGCAGGGTTGCTGGGATATGAAAAATGTTTCCCTTGACTTTGGCACGGCAGTTTTCAACTTCCCAGGCGTTTGAACCGTCCAGCTTATCCATCAGGTCATGGAAGAACGGACGGAATTCTTTGTCATCGGGTAGGGCAATAAAAAAGTCTATGTAGTGGCGAGCAAAAATATTGGCGATTGGAAGCAGACGTGGATCGGCTGCTTCGTCTCGATCCCAAAAGTCGTCGTAGATTATAAATGCCGTCCAGAAGAAAATGTTGGCAAGTCCGATGTCGGCGACCAATTCATCGGGAATACTCTCCCCGCTCTTTCCGAGGGAGACCTTTGTGTAATAAGCCATGAGCGACATCTGCTTATCCCGGTTGCCGCGGATGGTCTTTTCAATCGCTGACTTGGCTCGTTCTCGCAGTGCCGGAGAAAAGTTTGAGAACCGATCGTCAAACTTTTTTCGTATCATATCCATGATGCGCTGCTCATTCTCGTTGTAGACGATCGGTTGTTTGACCGGCTCCTCTTTGTCCACGTTGTCGATCAGTGTTTGATATTTATTAATGAGATTGCGAACTCTTTTGTCTTCAATGACACTACCGAATGGTTCCGCGATATTTGAAAGGTGCTTTTCTAAAAAGTCATCGAGCTTAGGCAAGCGAATATCCTGCATCGCCAGAAAACAAGCGATGGCTAGATTAAGACCGACGTCAGATGCTCCTTGTTTAGGTTCCAAGGAATACGGGCCCCCTTCGTCCACTTCCATCTCAGTGAGGTGTTTTACAATCTGCGCCATCTTTATACCTCCGACGCTCTCGCCGGATTCAACAATTGAAAGTAAGTTATCGATAAATTGATTATGCTGCATATTCGGTAGCTTGTTTACGCACAGGCAGAGATACTTTAAAGGATGCTCCTTTGCCTGCTTCACTCTTGGCACTGAGCAAACCTCCAAAGTCTTTTTCTACGATTCGCTTGGCCATTGAAAGTCCGATGCCAATTCCTTGTCCGTTTATTTTCGTAGTAAAAAATGGCTCGAAGATCTTATCCATGTGCTGTTCTGGTATTCCAACACCGTTGTCTTCCACAACCATGATTATGGTTTCGGGTTCCTCTATCAAGGATACCTTCACCCATCGATCGCCGGGGCTTATTGGCACCAGCTCCGCTGCAGGCGGCATGCAAGCATCAATGCCATTAGCCACGAGATTGAGTACCACCTGATTAAATTTTATCGCATCGCCAAACATTTTGATATCGCTTCTTGGTATGAATCGCAAATCAACATTAGCCTGTTGTGCTTTATGGGAAAGCACCTCGATGACATGCTTTATCTCCTGTTCAGCCAAAAATAAGGTTTTCGTTTCTTCTCTCGCTAATTGCTTGCGTACCGCAACCACCAGATCTTCCAGTTTCTTTGCGGCTCGTACTGCATTACCTACATACTCCTTGGTTTCTTCTGGTGTGCCATCGGTTTTTCCCAAGTTAAGTGATACAGCATTCAAAGGATTAATAAGGTCATGGAAAAGTCCGGAGGAAATTCTTCCGAATTCTGCGAAGCGGTATAGCTGAGTCATCTTCTCTGCCTGGACTTCTTTCAGTTCTTTTGTGCGTTGCTCTACT
>Ga0172379_10007037_pt1 | contig 14782 bp, 16 predicted proteins | sample GrowelOW334metaG_FD_119756 | JGI IMG/M metagenome (GOLD analysis project Ga0172379, IMG submission 119756) | Groundwater microbial communities from an aquifer near a municipal landfill in Southern Ontario, Canada - Groundwater well OW334 metaG | ecosystem: Environmental > Aquatic > Deep...
AACATGCGCGCACCCGGCATGACGCTGCTGAAAATGCCGCTGTTCGTCTGGACTTGGTTGATCACCGCGTACCTGCTGATTGCAGTCATGCCGGTGTTGGCCGGTGCGGTAACCATGTTGCTGACCGATAAATACTTCGGCACCAGCTTCTTCAACGCCGCGGGTGGCGGCGATCCCGTGATGTTCGAACACATCTTCTGGTTCTTCGGGCACCCCGAGGTTTACATCATGATCTTGCCGGCGTTTGGCATTATCTCGACGATCATCCCGACGTTTGCGCGTAAGCAGTTGTTCGGTTACTCGTCGATGGTGTACGCCACGGCATCGATTGCGTTCTTATCGTTCATTGTTTGGGCGCACCATATGTTCACTGTCGGCATCCCGCTGGCTGGCGAACTGTTCTTCATGTTCTCGACGATGCTGATCGCAGTGCCGACTGGTGTAAAAGTCTTCAATTGGCTGGCAACGATGTGGCGCGGTTCGATGACGTTCGAAACGCCGATGCTGTTTGCAATCGGCTTCGTCTTCTTGTTCACGATCGGCGGTTTCTCCGGCATCATGCTGGCGCTGGCACCGGTGGACTTCCAATACCACAACAGCTATTTCGTCGTCGCACATTTTCATTATGTGCTGGTCCCAGGCGCGATCTTCTCGATCATCGGCGGCATTTACTACTGGATCCCGAAATGGACCGGCGTGATGTACAACGAAACGTTGGGTAAATGGCATTTCTGGCTGAGCGCTATTTTTATCAACATAACGTTCTTTCCGCAGCATTTTGTCGGTCTTGCCGGCATGCCGCGGCGTATCCCGGATTACGCCGTGCAGTTCACCGATTTCAATCAGATCTCGACAATCGGTGCGTTCCTGTACTTCATCGCGCAGTTCTTGATGGTCTACAACTTCCTCCGTTGCGCATTGTTCCGTAAGGGCATGGCACCCGCGAAGGCGGTGGTCTGGGAAGGCGCACACGGTTTGGAGTGGACGGTTCCGTCACCGGCGCCGTATCACACATTCGAAGATCCGCCCCATGTTGGCGATGACGAAACGGCCCACGCGCATTGATTCCGCGCGTGACCGAATCGACGCCCAACGGTAAGCGACGCAATCTGCGCACAGCAGCAGTGCTGGGCCTGATTGCGCTCGCGTTCTATGTCGCGTTCTTTTTCGCTGTTAGTCATCGCGGATTCTGATCGAGATCGAACGCAACCATGTCCGCAGCCCGCACCAATGTCTGGAAGCTACTCGCGGTCGTCGCGGCGATGTTCTGCTTTGGATTCGCGTTGGTCCCGATGTACAACGCGCTATGCCAGCTGACGAACCTAAACGGCAAAGATACCGGCATGTTGGTGTCGGCGAACATTAAGGAAAAAGCCGACCTTAACCGGTGGGTCAAAGTCGAATTTGTAACAACGGTAAATGGCGGTAGGACTTGGCAGTTCGAGCCCGAGCAGCCGTCGATCGAAGTCCATCCCGGGAAGCTTTACACGGTAAATTTCCGCGCAAAGAACCAGATGGATCAGTCGGTTGTTGGGCAAGCGGTTCCGAGCGTTGCGCCGTGGAACGCTGCCAAGCATCTGCACAAAACTGAATGTTTTTGTTTTAACCAGCAGCCGTTCGCGGCGTTGGAAGAGAAGCATATGCCGGTGCGTTTCATGCTCGATCCGGAGTTGCCGGCCGATGTTGAAACCATCACGTTGTCGTATACGCTTTTCGATGTAACCGCATTGGCGCGTGGTAGTGCCAATACGAGTAGCAAGCAGCCGCAGGCAGATGTCCCGCCTGAAGAGAAAAACGGCTAACAAGCCTTAAAGCCCCAGACTAGAGGAAAGATCCATGGCGACTCACGCCGCACCCCACGCTAGCGCCAATGCGCGCTATTTCGTCCCGGCACCGAGTGCTTGGCCGTTCATATTGACTGCCGCGCTCGGGTCGTTACTGTATGGCGTCAGCGCCTATCTGGAAGACCGGAATTTGGGGCCGTTGCCAATCGTCGTTGGCGCGCTGGTAATGGTCTACATCATTTTTCGCTGGTTCCGTGGCATTGCCCTGGAAAGCGAATCGGGCCAGTACAGTGCGCAGGTTGATCGCACCTACCGCCTGGGCATGAGCTGGTTCATTTTTTCGGAAGTGATGTTTTTTGCGGCGTTTTTCGGCGCGCTTTACTACGCCCGTGAACTGTCAGTGCCGTGGCTGAGCGGCGAAGGCGCAAAGGCGCTGACCAATTCAGTCCTCTGGCCAAATTTCGAAAATACCTGGCCGAGCAACGGCCCAGCGAAAATCGGCGGCCATTTTGAAACGGTGTCGCCGTGGGGTTTGCCGCTGCTGAACACGGTACTGCTGCTCACCAGCAGCGTTACGATCACGTTTGCCCATCACGCGATTAAAGAAGGGCATCGTCGTGCGTGCATTCTGTGGATGCTGGCGACGATTGCACTTGGCGCGACGTTTCTCTACTTCCAAGCGCATGAATATATCGAGGCCTATCACGAGCTGAATCTGACGCTGAACTCCGGCGTTTACGGCTCGACATTCTTCTTGCTGACTGGCTTCCACGGCATGCACGTGACGCTGGGCACGATCATGATGATCTCGATCACCGGGCGCCTGATGTTTGGCCACTTCAAGCCGGAACGTCATTTTGGTTTTGAAGGTGTGGCCTGGTACTGGCACTTTGTTGACGTGGTTTGGGTCGGCTTATTTATCTTCGTCTACATTCTGTAAGCCGCATCGTACTGCTTCGCGATTGATTCGTATCGGCATTAGAAGGCGCTTTGCCACAACTCTTGACGATGATCGTCAAGGGTTGTGCGTTTATCGGCCCGTCAGGCTATGGGGATGGATCCAGCCCATGCCAGCGGCGACGACGAGAAAGACAATCAAAGTTAACGACAGCAAGACACGAAATGTCAGCGCCTTCACGGTGCGTTTGCTGTTGTTGCTGTCTTTCATCAAGAAAAACAGGCCAGAAAAAAGCGTAGCGACGATCGCCAGCAGCAACGCGACGACAACGAGTTTTGCGAACATGGAACGGACGGCGGAGTGGACGTTGTCCATCATAGCGCCGGCCGATGTATCCGGAGCGGTGCGTGGCCGTTAACTGGACGTTTCAGCCCCGGCCGTGGGCGATCATCGGCGTGCTTGTCGGTTGCGCGCTGACGATTCACCTAGGGCGCTGGCAACTGCATCGCGGGCACGCTCGGGAGGCGCTGAGTGCGCAGTACGCGGATGCGGAACACGAAAAAGCGGTCGATTTACGCGTTGATACGCCGGTTCCAGCCGACGTCGCGGCGCTCGCCGCAGTTGCAGAAGGGGTTTATCTTGACCAGCAGCTATTGCTCGATAACCAAGTCCGGGATCGCATTCCGGGCTATCACGTATTAAGCCCAATGCGGCTCAGTAGTGGCGGCATCGTGATGATCAATCGAGGTTGGGTGCCGCAAAACCCGGATCGTAGACGGCTACCGCAGTTGCCGTTACCGAGCAGCACCGTCAGCGTGCATGGTTTATGGCGGGCGTTGCCAGAACCTGCCTTACACCTAAAAACCGATAATTGCAGCACCATCGGTTGGCCGCGCATTACCGAATATCCAACGCCCGCGGACTTATCCTGCATATATGCTGAAAAAGTTGCGGCGGGCATGCTGTTGCTGGATCCGGACGCCGCGGATGGCTACAGCCGAGAATGGACGCAAACCGATGCCCGCTTTCCACCATCGCGTAATTACGCCTACGCCGCACAGTGGTTCGCGTTTGCTGCAACGCTGCTGGTTCTCTTTATCACACTTAATTTGAAACGCCGAAAATGACTGTACGGCCCGATGCGTTACGCCGCTCTCGCTTGACGCTCGTCATGCTGGGCACACTGTTCTTTGCGCCATTTATTGCGGCGTGGGTGGTCTACACCTTTTTTCCGGACGTAAGGCCAAGCGGAACCACCAATCACGGGCAATTGATTACGCCCGCCAAGCCGGTGCCGACGCTAATGCTAAAAAATAGCGATGGCAGCGTTGCCGATGGGTTATTCCGCGAAAAATGGAGTTTAGTTGTACTCGGCGCAGCCACTTGCGATGAGACCTGCGCGGAGCGGCTAGTGCTGATTCGCCAAGTTCGGCTCGCGCTCGGAAAAGATCTCTCGCGTTTAGTCCGAATTTACATCGCGCCGGATGCCGCTGCACGCGCTGACGCCGAGCAGCGGCTTGCAGATAAGCACCCAGGATTACGCATCGTTGCCGATGACGGTGCGCTAGGCCAACGCGCCAGCGATTTCTTCCAAGGTGGCGACGCGCTGGCCGCGTATCTCGTCGACCCGAACGGCAACTGGCTGATGCTCTATTCCGGGCCGCTGGAGCCGAAAGATTTGTTGAGCGATTTGAAAAAGCTGCTACGCCTTTCAAGCATCGGCTAAGCGCTGTTTCTTTGCGCGCCGTTTTTTCGTAACCAGAAATGCGCGCGATTGTCGTTGTGGAACGCCGTGCCGATACGATCGGCATAAAATAGAACGTTGTTTTTAGATTGAGCCCGTCCATGTTTCACCGCTTGAATCTGCTGACACTGGTGCTGTGTTACATCCTCGTCGTGCTCGGCGCTTTTGTCCGTTTATCGAATGCGGGGCTGGGTTGCCCGGATTGGCCGGGCTGTTACGGCCAAGTGGTGGGGGTTCCGGAAGCGCGTCACGAAGTGGCTGCGGCCGAAGAGAAATTTCCAGATCGCCCGGTAGTTGCAAAAAAAGCCTGGAAGGAAATGGTGCATCGCTATCTCGCCGGCATCGTCGGCTTGCTGATTGCAGCTTTGGCGATCCTCGCTTGGCGCGATCGACGTCGCACGCTGCCGCGCGGGCTCGCCACTATCATCGGCGTGGTGGTAATGGTGCAGATCATTTTCGGCGCGCTTACGGTGACGTTGAAAGTTAATCCGCTGATCGTGACGACGCATTTAGCGCTTGGCCTCGCCACGCTCTCGCTGCTGTGGTGGATGTGGCTCAGCGGCAATCAGCGTGCTTTTGAGATAATCAGAACCCGGCAATTCCGGTGGTTGAAGCCGCTGGCTGGGGCCGCGCTACTATTATTGATTGGACAAATTCTGCTTGGCGGCTGGACGAGCACTAATTACGCCGCGCTCGCCTGTCCTGATTTCCCAACCTGCCACGGTTCGTTCTTGCCGAAGACGGCGCTGTCGGACGCGTTCACGCTTTGGCACGGTCATGACATCGATTACGAATACGGAATACTCGACGTTGCCGCGCGCGCCACGGTTCATCTCGTGCACCGTTACGGCGCGCTGGTGCTGAGCCTCGCGCTTGCTGGTGTAATCGTCTATCTGTTACGCAGCGGTAGTGCGACATTGCGTCGTTTGGGTCTATTCGTAATGGCGGCGCTGCTGCTGCAGGTCGCCATCGGGATTGGCTTGGTTCACTTACAGCTCCCGCTGTGGCTGGCTGACGCCCATAACGCAGGCGCTGCACTGTTATTGCTCGCGGTATTAGCGCTGAATCATCGCGCTTGGCGTCATTCCAACTGAGGACTCGCTGATGGCTCTCGTCGCCGAAACCGCGAAAGCCGCGGCCGCTAAGTCGCCGCGTTTACGTGAGTATTACGAGCTCTGCAAGCCGCGCGTCGTCATGCTGATCGTGTTTACCGCCGTGGTCGGGATGTTCCTCGCAGTGCCCGGCGTGCCGCCGCTGGAAGCCTTGCTCTGGGGCACGATCGGCATTGCCCTGCAGGCCGCTTCGGCGGCGGCGGTGAATCAGATTATCGACCGCGGAATCGATGCGCGGATGGCCCGCACCTGCGGCCGGCCGCTCGTAACCGGCACGCTGTCGCTGACCGAATCAATCGCGTTCGCGACAGCGCTCGGCCTCGCTGGTTTTGCCTTATTGTGGCTTTTGGTGAATCCGCTGACGGCGGTGTTAACGCAGCTGACGCTAGTCGGTTACGCTGGGGTTTACACGCTGTTCCTGAAGCGGGCAACGCCGCAGAACATCGTCATCGGTGGTGCCGCCGGCGCCGCGCCGCCAGTGCTCGGCTGGGCGGCTGTCACCGGCATGATCCATCCACACGCGTTGATCCTATTTTTGATTATTTTCGTCTGGACGCCGCCACATTTTTGGGCGCTGGCGATCGAGCGCCGAGAGGAATACGCCAAGGCTGGCATCCCGATGCTGCCGGTGACGCATGGCGTCTCGTATACCGCAACGCAAGTATTGCTCTATACCTTGCTCTTGATCGCAGTCACGGTATTGCCGTTTGCCGTCGGTATGAGTGGCTGGATTTATCTGGCTGGCGCACTGGTGCTCGACGGGATTTTCCTGGCCTACGCCATCCGATTGAAATTTGCGCCGCGGAAAGGCTTGCCGATGAAGACCTTCGGCTACTCCATCGTTTACTTGATGGGCATTTTCATGATGCTGTTCGCGGACCATTATTTCGGCTGAGCACAAACTCGCAAGCTCGACGTAAGGCGACTGCTGCAAGCTCCCCGCTTTTCGGAAAGCTGGGTCTAATGAGCGAAGAATACGAAGTCCCTGCGCCGCACGAGCACCATATCGAGCACGAAGCACACGGGGGCGTCGCGCTCAGTCAACAGGTCGCGATTTTTACCGCGGTGTTGGCGACATTGGGCGCGATCGTGAGTTACCTCGGCGGGCATACCCAAAACGAGGCGTTGTATTACAAGAATGATGCGGTTTTGAACCGCACGCTAGCGGCGGATCAGTGGGCGTTCTACCAAGCCAAGGCGATTAAGCAGCAGATCGTAGAAGCCGAAGCTGAGACGGCCGCCGACACGAATCGCATCGCCGAACTGAAGGCGCGGGCGGCGAAGTACGCCGCGGAAAAAGACGAAATTCAGCAAAAGGCTGATGCTTTAGACGCCGCTGCGGAGAAGTCGAACCATCAAGCCGAGCACGCGCTGCATCCGCATGAACGCCTCGCGTTGGCGATGACTTTGATCCAGATCTCGATTTCAGCTGCCTCGATTACCGCGCTGACGCGCCGGCGTTGGTTATTCGGATTGGCAGGGATTTCTGCCGCTGCCGGCATCGCAATCTGGGTCCTGGCGTTCGCGGCTTAACGCGACTGACCAGCACAATAAGCAAAAAGCCCAGCAACGCTGGGCTTTTTTATTGCCGTTATGGCTTAGGCAGGTTCCGACTCGTGCTCAATCGCCTTACGCAGCTTTTTCATCGCTGCGACTTCGATTTGGCGTATGCGCTCGGCGGAAACGCCGTACTCATCGCCGAGTTCCTGCAAGCCTGCTTTCTCGGCGTCGTTCAGCCAGCGCCGCTTGAGGATGTCTTGCGAGCGCGCATCGAGCGCTGACAGCGCGCTCTGCATCCGCGCTTCACGAGCACCTTGCCACTCGGCCTCTTCGATTTCGGAGTAATCGTCGTGGCGGCCGGCGAGGTAATCCTCGGGCACGTAAGACTCTTCACCGTCTTCTGGCGTTGCGCTGAACGAAATATCGCTGCCGCCGAAGCGCGATTCCATCTGCAGCACTTCCTCTGGTTTCACGCGCAGATCTTTGGCAACGGCCTCGACTTCCGAGCGCGTCATCCAGCCGAGGTGCTTTTTCGACTTGCGCAGATTGAAGAACAGCTTGCGCTGCGCCTTTGTCGTCGCGATCTTAACGATGCGCCAGTTCTTCAAAATATATTCGTGGATTTCGGCTTTGATCCAGTGCACGGCAAAGCTGATCAGTCGTACGCCAACCGCCGGGTCGAAGCGCTTTACCGCTTTCATCAGGCCGATATTGCCTTCCTGGATTAGGTCTGATAGCGGCAAGCCGTAACCTTGATAGCCGCGCGCGATATGCACGACAAACCGTAGGTTCGATAGCACCAGTTTCTGCGCCGACGCGAGATCCCCCTGGCCATGTAAGCGCTGGGCAAGGTTTTGTTCTTCGTCTGGCGTCAGCAGCGGAATTTGGCTGACGGAACGAATATAGATATCGAGACTGCCGGCCAACGGCACCGGTAGCGTGGAAAGACGCGGCGTAAGAGCTTGAGCGGTCATTTGGTTTACCCCCGTTCCTGCGATTTTAGCACTCGCAGAATTGGAGTGCTAAATCGGCAGAAAGTTCGCGGCTGATTTCAGTCCGGTTCAATTGCGCTGAGGTGCCGGGATACGGTCCAAAACGCGCCGAGCCAGCCGAGTAGCAGCGCGGCGCCGAACACTGCCAGCACTGCGTCGGACGACAGGCCGCTGAGTTGAGCTTGGGCGCCGTACAGGCCGGCGAGCTGCTGTGCCGAGTCTGACAGGAAAACGCCGGCACTGGCTACCAACAGGCAGGCGAGCACGGCGCCGGCTAGGCCGTACCAAAGGCCCGTGTATAAAAACGGCCGGCGGATGAAGGCGTTTGAGGCGCCAATCAATTTGAGCACGACGATTTCCTCACGTCGGCTTTCGATGTCGAGTCGGATTGTGTTGCCGATCACCACCAGCACCGCCAGCGCAAGCAGGCCTGAGACCAGTAACACGCTGCGCTCGACGAGCTGCAAAATCGCGTATAGCCGCTGCAGCCATTGGCGGTCGAGCTTGGTCGTTTCGACTTCTGGCAGCGTGGTCAGTGTTTTGAACAGCGCATCGACCTCCGCTTGCGGTTGCCGTGGGTCGGGGGTGACAACAATAACCGCGGGCAGCGGGTTGTCTTTCAGAATATCGAGCGCTTCGCCAAAGCCCGAGTGCGCTTTGAACTCAGCTAAAGCCTGTTCGCGCGATAAATAACGGGCTTCGCTGACCCCGCTACGTTTGCTGATCTGGCGCGCCAGATCAGCGCCCGCAGCTGCATCAACAGCGTCTTTTAGAAACAGCGAGGCGCGTAAAGTGCCCTGCAAGCCGCCCGACGCGGTATCGAGATTGCGCAGCAGTGTGTTCAGTCCGGCCGGCAGCGCTAACGTAATCCCGATAACGAAGGCGGTGAGCAGCGTGCTCAGCGGCCGATCGCGCAGCTGCGCCAAGGTCGCAGCAATCGCCCGGACATGGTCCAACGCTAGGCGCGAAGTCCAGCTCGGCTGTGTGCTGACCCGGCGGCTGGCGCTCATGCGGCGTCCTCGCCATCGTCGAATGGCGGCTCGTCGTCGAAGGCCTCATCGGCGGTGTCAACTGACGGGGCTTCGTCGCGTTCGCTCAAGTGGCCGCCGTCCAGACGCAGGATGCGATGCGGCAGGCGGTGGATGAGCGCTAGCGCGTGCGTCGCCACCAGAACACTGACGCCGACTTCGTTGAAGCGCATGAACAGCTGCATGACTTCGCCGGCCATATGCGGATCTAGGTTACCGGTGGGCTCGTCCGCCAGCAGTAGCATCGGTTTCGCGACAACGGCGCGGGCAATACCAACCCGTTGTTGCTCGCCGCCGGACAGCGTGATCGGATATGCGCGTTCCTTGCCGCGCAGGCCGACGGCATCAAGCGAGGCACGCACGCGGCGGCCGATGTCTTCGCCACTATGGCCGCGGATCAACAGCGGCATCGCGACGTTATCGAACACGGTGCGGTCTTGCAGCAGATTGAAATTCTGAAAAATCATCCCGAACTGGCGCCGATAGGCCGGGATTTGGCCGCGCCGAATTTCGCTTAACGGCCGGCCATCGACAGTAATTTTGCCGCGCGTCGGCCGCACCAACAACGCCGCGAGCTTCAGAAAGGTGCTTTTTCCAGCGCCACTGGGGCCGGTCAGGAACGCCAACTCGCCGCGTTTCAGCGTGAAGCTGACGTCGGTCAAGATGTCCTGGCCGCCGGGGTAGCGGTGGCTGACGTTATCGAATTCTATGATGCCGGACATCGCTGCGGCGCGAGCTCTTGTATGTTCTAGGGCCTGTACTCGGAAGCATACGGTTAAACGGCCTCGAAAATCTCGTTTTCTGTCGCCGCGTTGTTAACTTTGCTTGCCGATCAGTGCTTCGGCGTAGGCATCGGCATCGAAGACTTCGAGATCTTCCAGGCCTTCGCCGAGGCCGATGAAGCGCACCGGCAGGGCGAGGCGCTTGGCGATGGCCAGCAGGACGCCGCCTTTGGCAGTGCCATCGAGTTTGGTCACGGTCAGGCCGGTGAGGCCGATGGCCTCATGAAACTGCACGGCTTGGTTCAGCGCGTTGCCGCCGGTCGAGCCATCAACCACCAGCATGACTTCATGCGGCGCGTATGGATCTAGCTTCTGGACCACACGTCGAATTTTGCGCAGCTCGTCCATCAAATGGCTTTGCGTGTGCAAGCGGCCGGCGGTATCGGCGATGACGACGTCAACGCCGCGTGCTTTCGCCGCTTGCACAGCGTCGAAGATCACGGACGCGGAATCGGCCCCCGCGCCTTGGCTCAGGATCGGCACGCCGGCGCGATCGGCCCAGGTTGTTAACTGCTCGACGGCGGCGGCGCGGAATGTATCGCCAGCTGCGAGCAAGACGTTTTTGCCCTCGCGCTTAAAGCGTGCGGCGAGCTTGCCGATGGTCGTGGTCTTGCCGGCGCCGTTAATGCCTGCGACGAAAATCACATACGGCTTGATAAAGCTCGGAATCACCAGCGGCTTGGCACAGGGGCCGATCAAGTCCAGCAATGCCGCCTTCAACGCCGCCCGTAACTGCGCCTCGGATTTGATTCGGCCGGCCATGACCTCGTTGCGCAGCGCGGTACAGATTGTCGTCGTTGCCTCAACGCCAGCGTCAGCGAGCAGGAGGCGATCTTCCAATTCCTCAATCGCGTTGTCGTTGAGCTTGTCGTCGGTGAACAGGCGGCCGAGGTCGTAGGTTAACCACGAGTCGCCTTTGTTGATCTTCTTCCGCAGCCGCGCGATGAAGCCGCCGTTGTCGCTCATGCCTGGGCCAGCTCCGCGAACGCCTCGCGGGCAGCGGCGAGCGTAAGCTCGGTTTCACGCGCGCCGTGCGCGGCTGAGACGAAGCCTGCCTCGTAGGACGATGGTGCCAAGTAGATGCCGCGATCCAGCATCAAGTGGAAGAAGCGTTTGAAGGCATCTAAGTTGCAGCTCGTAACGTCGGCGAACGATTGAATCGCTGGCTTATCGGTGAAAAATAGACCGAACATGCTGCCGACTTGCACCGTTGTGAACGGTACGCCGGCGGTCTTGGCGGCGTCGCGCAGCCCGGCGAGGATGACGGCGGTGGTCTGCTCCAGCGTCGCGTAGATCTGGGCATCGTCGAGCGCACGCAACAGTGCGATCCCGGCCGCCATCGCTAAGGGATTGCCAGACAACGTGCCGGCTTGATACACCGGCCCGGCCGGCGCCAGTTTCTGCATGATGTCGCGGCGGCCGCCGAACGCGCCAACCGGCAAGCCGCCGCCGATGATTTTGCCGAGCGTGATCAGGTCTGGCGTGATGCCGTACAAGCCGGCCGCGCCGCGCGGGCCAACGCGGAAGCCGGTCATCACTTCGTCGAAAATCAGCAGCGCGCCGTCATTACGGCACAGCGTCTGCAAGCCTTCGAGGAAGCCCGGCAGTGGCGGAATGCAGTTCATATTACCGGCAACCGGCTCCACGATAACGCAGGCGATTTTGCCGGCATTGGCTTTGAACAACGTGGCTACCGAGGCGAGGTCATTGTAGTCCGCCGTCAGCGTGTACTTGGCGAAATCGGCCGGCACGCCAGGCGACGTTGGAACACCGAACGTCAGCGCGCCGGAACCCGCTTTGACCAGCAGCGAATCGCTATGGCCGTGGTAGCAGCCTTCGAATTTCAAAATCAGATCGCGGCCGGTGAAGCCGCGTGCGAGCCGCAGTGCGCTCATCGTCGCTTCGGTGCCGGAATTGCACAGGCGTACTTGTTCAAGCCCCGGGACGCGGCTGCAGAGCAGTTCGGCCATGTCGATTTCGGCTTCGGTCGGCGCGCCATAGCTGACGCCAATCTGTGCCTGATTGATGATGGCGTCGCGCACCGCCGGGTGTTGGTGGCCGAGAATCATCGGCCCCCAGGAGCCGACGTAGTCGACGTAAACCTTGCCGTCGGCGTCGGTGATATAGGCTCCGTCGGCTTTGGCGATGAAACGCGGATTGCCGCCGACGGCCCGAAATGCGCGCACCGGCGAATTGACGCCACCGGGGATGCTGACGAGGGCGCGGTTGAACAGGGTTTCGGAACGAGACATGAAATCGGCTTCCAGTAGCGAATCGGCGAGGGTGACAGGTTCCGCGGGCCAGCGCAGTGCGGCAAACCGGCGGTTATTTCTTAATCAGCTTGGAACAGCGCGCAGTAGGCGCGGGCGCGACGCTCAATGGCATCCGGCGTGGTATCACCGAAGACGCCGTCGACCGCCGCCAGCAAATCGGCCCCGGCGGCGAGCAGCAGCGCGCCGTTGTCCGGCGTAACGCCACCAATCGCGCAAATCGGTGCGGACACCGCTGCGCGTGCTTCAGTCAGCCATTCTACCGCGGCTGGCGGCGCGTCTGGCTTGGTCTGGGATACGAAAAAGCGTCCGAACGCGACATAGCTCGCGCCAGCGGTGAGGGCCGCCTGCGCGCGCGGCACGCTGCCGGCACAACTGGCGCCGATGATCGCCTGCGGGCCGAGCTGCGCGCGCGCCTGGGTGAGCGCGCCATCGGCAGCGCCCAAATGCACGCCGTCGGCGCCGGCCGCGCGCGCGAGTTCGGCATCGTCGTTAACGATCAGCCGCGCGCCGTAGTCGTGGCAGCAGGTAGCCAGGGCGCGGGCGTCAGCGAGGCGCTGGGCGGCGTCGGCGGGCTTATTTCGATATTGGATCAAGATTGCACCGCCGCGCAGCGCGGCGCGGACGCCGGCCAGCAGACGCGTGCGATCGCTGCAGAGCGCGGTTGACGTGATCGCGTACAAGCCGCGCAATGGCGATGAGTTCAAGGTAGTCGTCCCGGGATACGTCGGCCGTGACCGACTGCGTAAGCGCGCGCCAGACTGGCCTGGGTCCAGGCCTGTGCTTGTTGCAGCGCGGCGGCGATTGTATCGCCTTGCGCGAGGCGGGCGGCAATGGCCGAGGCCAACGTGCAGCCGGCGCCGTGAAAAGTCTCCGGTAGCCGCGGCCAAACATACCGCTGCGGCGCGGTATTCGGTTGATACCCAAGATTAACGACGGTTGGCCCAGGTTCGTCGCCGCCGGTGATCAGCACTTGCGCGCAGCCGGCAGTGAGCAAGGCGCGGCCGGCAGCATTGAGATCATCGGCTTCCGGCGCTAACCGGCGGGCTTCGGCGGCGTTCGGGGTTAGCACGGTAACGAGCGGCAGCAAGATCTGGCGGAGCGCGGCAGCGTAGCTGCCCGGCACCAGTTCGGCGCCGCCACCGGCGCGCAATACTGGGTCGCAAACCACCGGCACCGCGCAGCGACGGAGCACCTCAGCGATGACCGGCAGCTGTTCGATTGCGCCGATCAACCCGAGCTTGATCGCATCCGGCTGGCAGTCGGCGAGCAAGCAGTCCAATTGCGCGGCGAGCAGGTTGGGGTCGGTCGGCACGACACGGGCGACGTTGCGGCTGTCCTGAACCGTCAGCGCGGTGACCGCGCTTAAGCCATGAACCCCGAATGCGCTGAGCGTCTCGATGTCGGCGTGCAGGCCGGCGCCGCCGATAGGATCGTGCCCGGAGAGGCAGAGTACGAAGGGTGGACGCGCGGGCATGCACCGCAGTTTACCGAATTGCGATTCATGCAAGACAGGGGCCGTTTCGGCGGTTGTAAGTTATGCACATTCGTGGTGCAGCGCCGCGTGGAACGCCTGCGGTGGCTACACAAAACTGTAAAAATGCCCAAAAAGTTATTTAAGATTATGAAAACAAACAGTAAAACACTTTGGTTACAAAGTAAGCGGAATGCAGAAAAACCCCGCAGCGACGATCACTTAGCGACGCTCCCCAAGGGTTGTTAACACGCTTATCCACAGACACTGTGTGTATAGACAGGATTATTATTGATTTCGGTTAGTTACGAGTTTTTTCTCAAGTAACGCCGGCTATACTGGCTAACGCAGTGCAGCAAGGTAGCCGGTGCCGAGCTGCTGCATCTGCTGCTCGATGTCGGCGGTCCGTTCCTGCACGTAGTCCGAGGGCCGATCGGCGTGCAATTTCACCGGGTTCGGCAGCACCGCGGCGAGCAGCGCCGCTTCGTGACGGCTCAGCTGTGCCGCCGGTTTGCCGAAATAACGCCGCGCGGCTGCTTCGACCCCATAAATCCCCGGGCCGAACTGCGCGATGTTCAGATACACCTCAAGAATGCGCCGCTTCGGCCAGAGGCCTTCCAGGAGCAGCGTATCGCCGAGTTCCAAGCCTTTGCGGATATAGCTGCGGCCGGACCATAGGAAGAGATTTTTGGCAGTCTGCTGGCTGATCGTGCTCGCGCCGCGGATGCGTTTTGATTTCTGGTTGTGGTCGATCGCTTTGTCGATCGCTTCAAAATCGAAGCCCCAGTGGTCTGGGAATTTCTGATCTTCGGCCGCGACCACGGCCAGCGCCGCGCTAGGGGCGATCTTCGACCAAGGCACCCAGGTGTAGCGCACCGGGCGCACGTCGGACGCCAGCATAAAGGCGCTGGTCGGCGGCGGCACAACGCGCAACAGCAGCACCAGCAGTACGCCGAAGGCGATAAAGGCCAGCGGCAGCAGCCAGCACAGGCGGCGCACCCGGCGCAGCATCAGTCCTTATCCCGCTTCGGCGGGGCACGTTCATCGGCGAACGTGTAAACCGGCAAGCTCCAGTTCCATGCGATCGCGCCGAGCCGCAGCGAGGCGATGGTGATCATTCCAACCACCGTCGCCGGCCCCCGGGTGAGCCCGAAGCGCAGCGACAGCACGTAAACGGTGGCGCCGACGATGACGGCGG
>Ga0172379_10007038_pt1 | contig 14782 bp, 17 predicted proteins | sample GrowelOW334metaG_FD_119756 | JGI IMG/M metagenome (GOLD analysis project Ga0172379, IMG submission 119756) | Groundwater microbial communities from an aquifer near a municipal landfill in Southern Ontario, Canada - Groundwater well OW334 metaG | ecosystem: Environmental > Aquatic > Deep...
AGGAATGAACAACAGAGGCGTGGATATTGGAAGAATAAATTATCAAGACAATGGCAATTGGAGCGTGTTTAAACCCGAAGGACCATATTTGCACATTCATCTATATGGAAGAGCTAAGAGCGCCAAGATTCAAAAATATGGCGATGCTGTTTATTTGCCTCAGCGAGAAACAGGATTTTATGATAAATTTGAACCTTTGAATGATGGCGATATCGCCGAAATAAAAAAACAGATCGAAGAAATATCAAAGCAAGAAAAATATCAAGATTCAAATTGGAAATAATTTTAGGCGGGGTGCAATTCCCCGCCTTTTTTGTACCAATTGCAAAGGATAAAATATAATGATAGAATATCACTATAAAGAAATAATTTTTTAAATTGATTAAATTACCTGGCTTGTTATAAAAACAATGAATGATTTAACTAAAACAAAATCTATAATTTCAAATGAAATTTTAAAATTAGAAAATGCAAATAGTACTGCAGATTTCTTTCAAATTAGATGTGCGATATCTAAGTCTTTAGAAAATTTAAGTGAGGAAGAAAAGAAAATTCTAATTCAAGAAAGTAATCTCTTTATAGATTTAATGGATGCAATTTTTACAAATAAGTCGTTTCTAGATTCTTTACTGAAAGTAATGAATATGGAAAAAGTATTTAGAGACTCAGACGAGTATAAAAAGCTAAAGGGGGATGATGAAAAAATAAAAATAAGAATGAGAGGAATGGAATTAATAGAAAAACAGTTGATTCAAAGTGCCCTATATACCTCTTGTTTCATTTTGGCAGTTGGAATGCCGTATGTTAATCAGAGAGCAATCCCATATATAAGAAAAAGATTGGTAAGCTCTATTGAAAATATTAAAAATGAGCAAAAAAATTTATTTACAATACCAAATATTTGTTTTAAATTACAAGACATAGTTTTTGATGGTTACTATTTATTAAAATTAAAATATTCAGACAACTATATAAATTTTAATTTTTTTATAAAAAATTCAGGAATATCAAGGTGTCTCATTGGTTCGTTTCTTCCTAGTATTATTCAGATAGGGTGCGTACAGAGTGTTTTTAAAAATATTATAAATTTAATGGATAAAAAAAATAAATTTTCTATCCCAAAAAAAATATATGATATACATTCAATTATAAAAAGAATAAATGGAAGCATAGAATATTTTAAGAATAAATACAAAGAATTTAATGACAACCAAGGTTACTTTGACAATTTTATCGAAAATTTTATTACAAAGGGAGAAAAAAATGTTTCGTATATACTTGAAAGAATGACGGACGGTTTTTCTTTTCAAGAAGGAAGGAGTGCAACGGATGTAATTCTTGAAAAAATTTCTAAAGCAAAAGGGGTTAGGAGCGACTTATTGAATTTTGCAAAAGAAAATTTTAAAGCGTTTTCAACAAAAGTGTCAGATAGTGATTATGAATGGACAAACAAAGTTTATTTAACATCAAATAAGACTTTATCTGCCATAGAAACAATCGGAGAAGCTGTTGATAATGGATGGAAAATAAAAGTATTTATGTTTGAATTCTGTAACTGGATGGAAGAAATTCATTATATTTTAAATAAATTTAATATCGAAGACGATTGGGATAAGATAGAAAATTTTCTCAAGGAAGAGAATGATAAAATAGAGTGGAAATCAACATTTTTTACTCCTACTGAGCAAGATTTTTCCGAAGAAAATGAGAAAATTTTAAGCGAAAAAATTTTTGGAAAAATAATCGATAACATTTTGGGAATGATGAATACAGAAGGCGGTGTAATAATCGTTGGCTTAATCGAAAATAATCATCTTGTGGTTAGAGAAGAAATCAATAAGAATTTAGTACAAAAAAACGGGCATTATTTTTTTAATATTCTGTCTGAACTAAAAAATAAAAATAAAAATATCGATTGCGTGAAAAGGGAAATTCAGGATGCTCTCAGCAGAATAACGAAAGAGAGTGTAGATAAGTTTAATAACCTTTTTTCATTTACTCCAATTGAAATTAAAAACAATGATGAAATTGCAACAGTTTATCTTATTGAAGTAAAAAAAGCGGAAAAAGTTTTTTTTAACTGCAGAGTAGAAGGTGGTTCTCTCTGGGTTACTTTAACTAAGAGAGCAGATGCCAGAATATCTAAAGTTGATCCGAGAACGGCTTTAGAAAATAAATAAAATATCATACAAATAAAACCCTTGCTTTTCCGCGCCAAGGCGTTAGTTTAAAAATATGATTAGTATAAAAATAAGTATGTTTTTAGCAGAAGAAAAAAATTTTATTGAAAGCTATGGATCGTTTATTGCATCATTCTTTGCTTCACTTGTAGCTCTTTCTATTGCTATTTGGGGCTGGAAAATGGGAAGTTGGTTTAAAAGGCCAAAGTTGAAGGTTATTAGATTAAAAAAATATAATCAAAATGGCGGATTAAATGTTTGGAGGATTTTAATAAAAAATGTTGGAAATGAAACAGCCAAAAATGTAGAATCGGAAATTATAGAGGTTTATGATGGTGCAATTAAAAGAGAAAATTTCCTTCCATGTCCTTTAAGATGGGCTAATAGACAAAATTTAGAAAGCTATCGTTCATTAATGAATATTCTTCCTGGGCAAACTGCTTTTGTTGATCTTCTTGATGAATTTTATAGAGATGGAAAGTTAAATATGAGATTTGGAACGGTCATATCGCTAGACGACATAAAAGATTTTTCTTATCTAAGTAATGATCGGTCAATGATTAAAGTGGGAATTTTTTGTGAGAATTATAAAACCTTATACTTTAATTTTAAATTTAATTTGGCAAAAAGAGAAACCTAATTTTTTTGAAAAAATATAAAAAACCTTGCTTTTCCGCGCCACCGAAAATTTAAAAATAGAAGAATAATTTTTGGGCGGGGTGCAATTCCCTGCCTTTTCTGTGCTATAATGGGCAAATAGGGTTATCCACAGGCGCTATTTGCAAAATAATGATATAATATCACTATAAAAATAGATATACAAAAATGGTAACACAGAGTAAAAAAATATTATCTTCAATAAAAACAGAACCTTATTTTCAAAAGGATAACTTTGTTTTATATAAAGAAGATTGTTTAAAGATATTGGGACAACTTCCTGAAAATTCAGTCGATATGATTTTTGCTGATCCGCCATACAATCTTTCTAATGGTGGATTTACAGTTCATGCTGGAAGAATGGTAAGTGTACATAAAGGCGATTGGGACAAAAGTAAAGGATTTGAAGATGATTATAACTTTCACCTAAAATGGCTGGAAGCTTGCAGAAGAGTTTTAAAACCAGGCGGAACAATTTGGGTAAGCGGAACCTACCATTCAATTTATCAATGTGGGCATGCAATTCAAAAATTAAATTATCACATTCTTAATGATGTTGCTTGGTTTAAGCCGAATGCGGCGCCAAATTTAAGTTGTCGATTTTTCACGGCTTCACATGAAACTTTAATCTGGGCAAGAAAAGATAAAAAAGCTAAACACACCTTCAATTATCATGAGTTGAAAAATGGAAATTGGAACGGAGATTTTTTAAAAAAAGCGGGTAATCAAATGCGTTCTGTTTGGGCAATTGGAACACCGAAACCTGATGAAAAGAAATTTGGAAAACATCCAACTCAAAAACCACTGGAATTATTACGAAGAATAGTTATTGCTAGTACAAACAAGGGAGATGTAATCCTCGATCCATTTGCCGGTAGCTCTACGACAGGAATTGCCGCGGCTATGTATGGCAGAAAATTTATTGGAATAGATACTGAAAAAGAATATTTAGAAAAATCCAAAAGAAGGTTTAATGACTTGAAAAAATAATATGGAAATAAGAAAAGTTTTAATAGAAAAAATAAATAGCTCCAATTGGTGGCATGTTAGGCCGCAAGATAAAAAATCTTATAAAAAAAGAGGAAAGTTTTTAGCATCAACTTATAAACAAGCGGAATTTTATGGAAAGCCAAATTTGGAATCGGAAAAAGTTGCAATAAAAAACCCTATTTATGGATTTTCTGAATTGGAAATATTAACGAAATTATTTGGGGAAAATGCTAAAAAATTGCTTGATAAAGTTCTAAATGCCGATAATTGTTGTTTTTACAACGAAAGAACTAATTTAGATGCAAAAATTTTTGAAAAAGCTCGTAAATCAGGATATGATTCAATAGTGCTGATGACAAAAATAGGAAAAAATATTTTAGAAAAAGGTAAAAAGCCAAACTCGATAGAATTAAATTTATTAAATATTTAATGAAATAATATGGCAAATAGTAAATCTTGGGACAAAATAGTGAAGGATTATAAAATATTAGAACATGATTTTTCAAAATCACCATTCCCGATTTCTGCTAGTCAAATAAAAAAGTCCGTTCAAAAATTTAAACAAACTACAGAAAAAGAAGTACGCATATTGTGTAAGCAAGACACACGAAAAAGTAGGCCAAAAGTTTTTCAGGATAATGATTTATTTTTACTTCCTGTAAAAAATGGTTTTTACAATATTATTAAGGGTGAGGGATATATAGATATCACAAAAATTACAAGCAAAGAAGTTGTCTATTCTTCAAAGTTGGATTTTAATTTGGAAACTTCACGAATTGGTGATTCGGAAATGCAACATCTTGATTTTGCATATGCTTCTAGTTTGATTCGAACTTTCATGGAAGATCCAACATTAGTTTTAACAATTCGGGGAAGAAAGTATACTCCCGATTTTAGTTTTTTTGTAAATAAACAAAAAATTAGTGTTTCAAGCGTTCAAACTGAAGTTGATGCTGGATATGAGGGAAAAAATCAGATTGTTTTAATTGAGGCAAAAAATTCTAAAACAATGGACACGATAATTCGCCAACTTTACTATCCATTTAAGCAATGGCAAGTTCATACGAAAAAGAAAGTAGTTACTTTGTTTTTTGAGAAAGATCATAAAACAAGTTCGTACTCAATTTGGAAATTTGAGTTTACCGATCCAAATGATTATAACAGTATAAAGCTTGTAAAAAGTGGAAAATTTAAAATAATTGATAAATAATTTTTTTAATACTTACTTTAATACTTACCTCAGTACCCCAGAAGTAAATCCGAGGCGGATTACTACGGGGCAGGCGTACTTAAATACTTATCTCAATATTTACCTCTTGGGAAATTAAAATTTCAGAAAATAATTTTTTTATTTTTTTTACCCCCCCATTTTTTTACCCCTCCCCCCCCCCTAACCCCCCCACAAACCCAATCCGCCCCGCCAAAATTTAAAACCCCAAAACACTCATTTTTTAACGACCGTATAAAAATGATTAAAAATGTGTCATTTGCCTACGGCCGTGGCCATATGACACAATGAAAACTTTTAAAATAAAACGACATTCTCATATTCCCTGCCTGCCGGTAGGCAAGTCGAGAATATGAGAATGTTATAACCTTATTGACTTATAGGATTTTTGGCGTAATAATGAGTTATAGAAAATATTGTTATTTTAAAAAATAATTTTTGGTAATTTTGGTATCAATAATATCAATAGGAGATTGTCATGAATGCAAAAAATAATTATTTTGTGGATGAATGCATTAAGTCATTGAGAGATTACTTTGCACCTTTAACCTGGCTGTATAAAAAGATGAAGAAGCTAACGCTTCATAAGGAGGCTTAAGATGTATTATAAGATTCTTGCGGGGATAATCATTGTGGTAGTGATAGTGGCCCCCTCTATTTGGGTTATTGTCACCAGTATGTGGCATATTCATAAATTGAATAAAGCCAATAAATGGCAGTGCATATCAATGAAGGATGAAAAATAGGATAAAAATGTTATTCGAAAGAACGTTAAGGGAGATCATGCTATATCTCCCTTTTTTTATTTTTATGATAAAATAATTTTATATTTAACCCCCCCACAAACCCAATCCGCCCCGCCAAAATTTAAAACCCAAAAACATTCATTTTTATACGGCCGTTAAAAAATGATTAAAACTTCCGAATTAGAATTATAATGCTACAACGTACTAGTATATTGTAGTATTTTTGTGTTTCTATATTTTCTTGAATTATGGTAACATTTTTGTTCCGTAATTTTTTAGTGGTATAATGAGAGTATAAAAAAATATGGAAAATAAAAGCCACACAGTAAATTTTTATGAAAAGGTGTGGAAAAACCAATTAAGTATGGTCCTCAACTAATTTAAACAAAATGGAACTAAGTGAAAAAGAGGAAAAAACTCAAAAAGAAGCAATAGAATATATTAAATCTCACAAGGAAGAATTAGTAGACAAATTTATTGTAAGTAAAAAGCCGTTACGCCTTGGCGTCCTTACTTTTTTTATGGCTGGTTCGCCGGGAGCCGGCAAGACAGAATTTTCCAGGAGATATATGACCGGAGTAATTAATAAGACAAATCGCAAGTTGATTAGCAATATGAGAAAGATAGGTATTGATATTAATAATGTCGATACAATTTTTATTAGGATTGATGTTGATGAAATAAGAGATTTTATTCCACAATATCGAAAAACTGATAATCAATCTTGCATAGTTGGAAATGCGCATGTAATACAAAAAGCGGCAACTAAGGGACTGGATATTTTAAGAAAATATTGTTTTCAAAATAATATATCATTTTTACACGATGGCACATTTGGGAATTATAATACGATGAAAGACCTAGTAAGGAAATCATTGAAGGAGGGGAGAGATGTTAAGATATTCTATATTTATTTGGATCCTTTAGCAGCGTGGGAATTTACCAAAGCTAGGGAATTTATTGAGGGTAGAAATATTTTAAAAGAAAAATTTGTTGAACAATTTTTTGCTTCAAGAGAAAATGTGAATAGAATAAAACAAGAATTTGGAAGCAAAGTGAAGCTTGATTGTATTATTAAAGGCAAAAACAATGAAATTGAAGAAATCAGCCTTAATGTCGAAAATGTTGACAACTTTATCGAAAAATATTATAATAGAAAGTCTCAATCTGGTTATACCAAAGAGAGTTTACTAGAATTGATTTCTGATATATAATATCTATATGTGGAATATGTTTACTAAGGTTAAAAAAGACAATAGAGAAGAAGTAAAGCAGGAAATCCTGCGAGAGTTTTTTAGTTCTGCAGAACAGAAAAAAGCAGTCACGAAAGCGGTACGAGAATCAGCAGAGGATCAGAAAGCACTTATTAAAAAATATCGCGGATTGAAGTTGAATAAAGATTGTCGATAAATTATAGATCGGAGATAGTTCTGAATTTATTTGTATAAATTTTCCAGCCCGGAGACGGGCTGGTTTTTTGATGTTATAATAAAATTATGTAATTTAATACCCCAGAAGTATCCGCCCTTGGGCGGAACTACGGGGTGAACTTACCTCAGTACCCCGTAAATATGCTAATCGGCATACACGGGGCAGGCGTACTTAAATACTTACCTCTTGAAAAATTAAAATTCCAGAAAATTTAGGTGAAAATAATCCCCAAAACTTTCAAAAAACCTTCAAAACAATCATTTTACCAACGGCCGTAAAATTATGATGAAAAAATAAACGAAATGAATTTGTGAAATTTATGATTTGTATAGGAATTTAAAAACATTGCAATTAATGTTTTTATTTGATATTTTTAGTATAAACAATATGGTTAATAAAAAAATAAACGAAAAGCCAATCATCTATCAAGCGAAATCTGGAGCCATTGAGCTTTCTGTTGATGTGAAAAAAGAAACAATTTGGGCGAATTTGCAGCAAATTGCGGATGTGTTTGGCGTGGATAAATCAGGCGTCTCTAGGCATATCAGGAATGTTTTTCAGTCCGGCGAATTGAAAGAAAAGGCAACTGTTGCAAAAATTGCAACAGTTAAAAAGGAAGGCAAGAGAGAGGTTATTCGCGATATAGAATACTTTAATCTCGATGTGATTTTGTCTGTTGGATATAGGGTTAATTCTAAAAAAGCTACAAATTTTCGCATCTGGGCAACCAAAACATTGAAAGACTATATTACTCAGGGTTATGCAATCAATCCATCACGCATTGCGCAAAATTATCAAAAATTTATCGCTGCAGTTGAAGAGACTAAAAAATTATTGCCAACGGACAATCGTATTACAGCCCAAGATGCAATGGAGTTAATAAAAATGTTTGCGGGAACATGGTTTTCATTGGATGCTTATGACAAAGAGTCTCTTCCAAGCAAAGGCATCACCAAAAAGAAAGTTGCTTTTGCTGGACAGGAGCTGAGTGAATCAATCGAAAAACTTAGACAAGAACTTATTCGAAAAAGAGAAGCAACTGAAATTTTTTCTGTTGAGCGCGAGAAAAATAGCCTAGCTGGAATTGTCGGAAATGTTTTCCAGGCTTTTGGTGGAAATGATCTATATCCAACAATTGAAGAAAAAGCAGTCCACTTGTTTTATTTTATTGTGAAAAACCATCCTTTTATTGATGGAAACAAGCGATGTGGCGCTTTTGCTTTTATCTGGTTTTTGCAAAAAGCCAACTTTGATTTTCGGGAAAAAATCACACCAGAAGCTCTTACTGCATTGACACTTCTGATGGCCGAAAGCAATCCAAAAGATAAAGATAGGGTAATTGGACTTATTTTATTGCTTTTGAAAAAATAAATAAAATTACCTATTTAATTATTATTCGTTGTGAAATTAAAATTCCAGAAAATAATTGATAAATAATTTTACTACCCCCCCCACAAACCCAATCCGCCCCGCTTGCCTCGCCGAATCTAGGCGGGCCGAAAATTTAACCCCAAAACCTTCAAAACTTCCAAAACATCAACAAATAAAAATTACATCCTTTTTATTGCTATCGCATAAAAAAGGTTGTAATTTATTTTAAAGGTTTTCTTGAAATTTTTAGATTAAATAAATTTTTTGTGGATGCTTTACTTTATATGGAAGAATAGCTTAGCTTCTTTGTCGTCTTCAATTTCATATGCCAAAATCACATTCATTTCTTTTGCGGTTAATCCAAAAAATGAGCGCAAAATATCAACTTCTTTCTTGAATTCATAAGGGCATAACCAGACGCTTTTTTGCAGTTGAAATAATCCCAGTTCTTTTAGCTTTCCCCGGAGCGCTTCTCTCTTCATTTTATTTTTATCAGGAATGTCAAAAATTAACAGTCTCCATTTTTTGTCCCATCTTCGGGATTTTTTGATTTTCAGATCATCAAATTGATATCTTCCTGCCCATTTCTTGCCTTCCTTTGTCAGTGAAACGTGAATCTGCTTTCCTTTGTATTCTATTTTAATAAAACCTTTAGTTTTTAGTTTATAAAAAGCGTTATAAAATTTTTTCTTTTCAAATTCCTTTTGCTTTTTTCTATATTTGGCATATCGGATAATATCCGGAATAATTCTCGGCACAAAATAGGGGGAGGTGGAAGCGATAGCAATTCCGCCAGCCAGCAGGATTCCTTTTAATATTATTTTTGTTATTTCTCTTTTGTTTTTCTTCATATTTTATTTCGGTATTACTTTTTAGCTAGGCTATTTACTATTCCAATTTTACATCCTTTTTTATGCTATAGCAATAATAAGGATGTGATTTTATGCAAGTGTTTTTGGATTACTTTTTTGTGATATAATAAAATTATATTAATAAGTTATGAAATTTGTTAAATATTATGTCAGTAAAGATTACATATTTTGTCCACGGAACGACAACGGATAATGAAAAGGATCTGGCTACCGGTTGGACGCCGGGGGAATTGTCAGAACTTGGAAAAGAACAAGCCAAGAAATTAGGTGAGCTCGTTTCGGATAAAAATTTTGATGTGGTTTTTTGTTCCGATTTGAAAAGAGCTGTTGATTCGGCGGAACTGGGTTTTGGAGAAAAATATAAAATCATTCAAGACAAAAGACTTCGAGAATGCAACTACGGAGATTTTACAGGAAAATCTGCAGATAGTTTCAAAAATAATTTGACGGATTATGTTGAGAAGCCATTTCCAAACGGAGAGAATTACAAAGATGTTGAAAAAAGAATTGCGGATTTTCTGGAATTTCTGAAGCAAAATTATGATGGCAGACATATTGCCATTGTTGCTCATCAGGCTCCGCAATTGGCGCTAGATGTTTTACTTGGTGGAAAAACATGGAAGCAGGCGATTGATGAAGATTGGAGAAATAAAAAAGCATGGCAACCCGGTTGGAATTATGTTATTGAATAAATTTTATGAAATCAGATATTGAAAGTGGCAGTGTAAAAGACTTGGCGGAAATTGTTCGGTTGAATGAGAAAATATTTCAAGGAATGTATGAACAAGAACCGTATTCATTGGAACAATATAAGGAAAAAATTAAAGATAAAGAACCAATAATTTTTATTTCTAAAAAAGGCGAAGAAATTATCGGCGATTCGATTGCCTTTGCAAGAGGCGAATCACTCTATGTTTGGGTGTTAGGTGTCGCTAAAGAATATCAAGGAAAAGGAATTGGAAGCGCTTTATTGAAAAAAAATGAGCAATTCGCTCGAGAAAATAATTATAAATCAATATCGGTGAAGGTATATAATGTTTCCGAAAGGATGCAACAATTGCTAAAACAGCGAGGATATCAGGTAGTAAATGTCGAGAAATCAAAAACAGATTCTAAATACGATGCGATTCACCTTGAACTAAAAATATAATTACCCCCCACAAACCCAATCCGCCCCGCAGAAAAATTTTAAAAATAAAAAAGGTTATTAATTTCTTAATAACCCTTGTTCTGAATCTGATAAATTTTAGGCAAGCAGACTTTTTTTAATCTTTGCCTTTGGTTCTTGCTCATGAAAACGTTTATTTGGAACTGGAACAAAGTAAATATTTTTTTTCTTTTTTTCCTCTATTATCTCCTTGCTTCTTATTTCAAATAATTTTGTTTCTATTTTTTCTTTTCTCTTTCTCGAGATTGAAATATCGGAGAGGGGGAGTCGGCCTTGTTTGTCACAACTTGAATTATTCCAATTATTCCAAACAAGAGCACCGCGTATTTCCACAAGAAGAAAAATTGCCTTATTTCCTTTTACATACAACGCATTAACTGGCTTCCGCGGCAACGCTATTATGCAATTTCTTGTGATTTTAAAGGCTCTGCCAACTCTTGAGAAAAGTGATTTATTGCTTCGTCTTTCTTTTACCATGGCGTTCACGCCTCCTTTCATTTGCAAGATGGTTTGTTAGTCAATTTATAATGAAATTGTTAAGATTACAGTAAGAAGCCATCATAGTGCATTATAAAAAATCTGTCAATAACGTAACGGAATAAATACACAAGTATACAATTTTTTTTGACACTTGACAAAAGATGAAAATAAAGATATTGTCTAGTGTGATTTAGTGTTAGCTAAAATAAGTTTGGACCTTAAAAATAGAATTATTGAAACCTTTTTTGGGAGGAATGTGATGGGAAAAAAATTATTTTTTGACAAGACATTACTTGGGATTGAGGATGAATTGGCGGAAATTAATCTGACGGGTTATGTTATTGACTTGGGACCAATGCTTCCCGGAGAAGAAATTATCGGAGAATTAAATGATTTTGAAAAAAAATCATTCATCTGGATTGAAAAAATGCATGAAAAAATTATTGAAGTTGTCAGGGGTACGGCTAATGATCTTTCTGATTTAGATACAAAAGTGATTGACCAATATGTTTTTGAGAGCGAAATATTGTTAAGTAAAATTAAAATTCTGCAAAAACGTGTGCTAATATCACTGCGAGAAAGATTTATTAATGAAAAGTCGATAGGTTTTCGAGGGAATTTTAAAATTGTCAGAAGTAGGCAAAGTGAGAAAGATTTGGAAATGGAAATAGAAAAATTAAAAGAAGTTTCAATTATGGAGGTTTCGAAAGCAATGAAAAAAACAAATTTTCGTTCTTGCTAAAGTAGTAAAATTAATGGTGTCCTTGCTTTAATGGGGGACACCATATTTATTTTAAAATAGTCCGGCAACTACAAGAAGTAAAAACCTCCATTTTTAACGGCCGTAAAAAGTGATTGAAAATTAAAAGACCCGCGAGGATATTATCCCTGCGGGGCTGTAATAATCATACATTAAGTTGCCTAAATTTTTTAGGCCAATCCCAAAGACCCAAAAGTCCGCCATAGAATGCCTCTTCCAATGCGTTGACATGAGTTTTTTCTGCCGTAAGAATAACATAGAAGTTTGTCCTTCCATCCGGAATAATTTCAACCTTCGTTGTTTTAGCTGCTTTTATATCATAAAAGTCAGCACAAAACCTCATTACTTCTTCTGCGGTAAGTACGGCGCGGAAAGAAGCTTCAAACAGAGCAGTAGGAATTCTCTCTGATGTGAGATTCAGACAAAATTCTTCATGGTTTGCATCAGGAGAAATTTTAACCCGGGTCGTTTTCGCTAACCTTGATTCGTAAAAAACCTTGCAAAAACTTTTAATATCTTCAACACCGAGGACCTTAAAGTGAAAATGATTTGGCATTTTTTGCCTCCTTTTTGAGTTTATATGGGTTATTATACTAAATGTAAAATGACTAACTTAATACAATAATCCTAAAGGCAGTTTTTGTCAAGCTGAAAAAGTAATGTCTACATACATATGGCGGTTTCAATTTGAAAAAAATAATGCTTTGTGATATAAAAAAGAAAAGGAGGATTTTCTTTAACAATTCACATAGGAGGGACTAACATTGGACACAACTCAAAAGTGGGATCTTGCCAAAAAAGGAATACTGAAGATTACAGATAACAGAGAAGACATTTATGATTTTAGGGTGCTTATACCGGTGTTGGAGGTAATTGCTCTTAGGGAAATGGAAATAGTGGCGGCGCATTGGTATGGAGTGGGGAAAAAATATCAATGCTCATTTCCAATCTGCAATTTTTGTGAATTTTATCGCGAAATGGATGCCAGTCCAAGAATGTTTTCGATTGTTTATATCGGCAAAGCCACAGAATATCCTTTTCGAGAAAATAATTTTCAGTTTGATAAGGTGGTTCATGGGTATCTCTCTAAAAGAGAACATAAATATATTTTGTGCGCTGCCGGACAAGGAAAAAGCTTAACCTGTGAGGTAAGTTTACTGGGAAATAATAATGGCGAGATAATAACGCCGTCCCGGTATTCATATTTCGATGATAAAGAGAATCAAAAGCTACATGCATTAATTTGCAAAGAACAATTTGTAAAATAGTTTTTTTAAAGCAGGCTTTTTGGAAAATTCCAATCAGCCTGTTTTTATTTTGCTTTAGTTACAGTAAAAATGCTTACATAAAGCAATATATTCATATGAGCTTGACATAAATCAATTTCAGGAATAGTATCAAGTGTTCATTAAAAAATGAATATGATCAAAACCTAGTTAATCAATAAACCAATTTTTTTGGAGGGAATTAGAATGAAGAAAACAGCTTTATGGGCAGTTATTTGTTGCATGCTCTTGATTTTTTCAGCCGTAGTTAGAGCTGAAGCTAAGATTGCCGGAAAGATAGATCCTCAGGATGACAAACAGATTATTCAAATTAATCTGAAAAATGGGAAACTGCGGGGCATCATAAGCAAAAAGAGTCTTTCCAATAAAAATGTGGAAAGCATCATTTTTCATTCAGTAATGGGAGAATTTTCTGGGGAAATAGTCGAAAAAAATCATAATTGGATAAAACTTGAAATTCCTGGAACGGCTGCACGGGATGGCGGTTTTTGGGAAATTATTATGAAATCAGGGAGGGGATATTTTCTCAATCCGGATAAATTTGAAATAACCAAACCGTGGTATAAAAAAGATGGGCGGATCTGGTATGGAAATTATCAAAAACCGGAATTGAGATTCAATACTCCAGGAATACTCACGATTAATTTTCAAAACAATGCGCTTCCGGGATTTGTTTCAACAATCAAAAAAGAGAACGTCGAGTATCTTGTTTGGAATCCTGTTTCTGATTGGGGGAAAAACATTTATACCGGAACCATTGCAGTTGATAATTTGGGTGATTATTATTGTAATTTTTCTCCTGAAGTTCCAAATTCAGGCAAAGGAACGGTTTTGGCAAAAATGAAAGACGGAAGTGAGGTTTGGCTTTTAACTTCCGATACTGTTTGGGATTTCGGGGATAACATTGCAATCATTGATGATGGATCTGGGGCGCTTCTGGAATATATAATTGCTCCATAAAAAAATCGAAAGGATAAGAGCGGGTTGATAAAAAATATCTTCCCGCTTTTTCATTCTTTTGACAAAGTTTTGAAAGTATGCTATAAAGGTTGGAAGAGGAAGTGGTTCTTTTTCATCGTTAAAATAACATTTTTACTGAAAGAAGGGGTTTTTATGGTTAGAAAAATCGGAGAAAAGGTTTTTGTGGGCTCAGAAGAAGACGGAAAAAAGATTTATCTGAATCCTGATATTATGCTTATTGATGAAAGGGTTACATCCTTTCGCGATCCAATTGATCTCTCAAATGATTCAGAGGATAAAATTATTGACAGAATCGATTGTCAAAACAAAAGAAGAGCAGCATTAGTGGAGAGTCGGAAGAGGATCCAATCTTTCAAGAGAAAAGCCGGGATTATTCAGTTATTCATGCTAAGTCAATTACTGAATAGTAATCCTGAATTAAGCAATTAGAAATATAGAAGAGCAAGTTATTTTATCTTTTTTACATCTAGGGCAGAAGAATAATTCTTCTGCCCTCTTTTTATTACTAATTAGCACTCTTGACAGGGGATTGCTAATTTTTTGAAATGGTTGTATAATCGGAAGAGGTTGTAAATCGTTATTCTCTACGAATTACGAATCAAATACGAATATACGAATCGGTTTAAATTTAT
>Ga0172379_10007039_pt1 | contig 14780 bp, 16 predicted proteins | sample GrowelOW334metaG_FD_119756 | JGI IMG/M metagenome (GOLD analysis project Ga0172379, IMG submission 119756) | Groundwater microbial communities from an aquifer near a municipal landfill in Southern Ontario, Canada - Groundwater well OW334 metaG | ecosystem: Environmental > Aquatic > Deep...
TAACCATAGACGTAAACGGCGGAGACTATATCAGGTAACCATATGGGCTTGGAACAACACGGGCATCAATTCAATGAAAACGGGCCAGGCAGCGTCTGGCAGCCTTCACCTGAATCACGGATCATCCACCCTGAACATTCAACTGTGGTCGGCGAACTGTTGTCGGACGAACATTTTGACGTGTATGTCCGTTATGGATATGCGCGGGCCCTGACCTCCGGGTCCACAGACGAAGAATTTACGTTCTGGAAAGGATTGTACGAAAAGATGCAAACGGAGCGGGTGGGCGTCGCCCGAACAAACCAGTTTGACATGCTCATCGCGAATGTCGAAAAAAACGGACTCGCCTCGACACCGATACCGGTCGATGAACGGTACGGCCTGCTCGACGGCTCGCATCGCCTGGCTCTGTCCGCAGTCTATGACGCCCGGCCGGTAGTGGCTGTATACGATACGCCGTCCCATTCCTACGATGAAAAATGGTTCGTTGAAAAAGGATTCGCCCAGGAAGAAATCCAGGAAATTCAAAAGGTGAGGAGCGAACTGCAAGCAAAATATTCCTCGTCAAAACCAGATACGTACATTGCCATCGTCTGGGGAGTGGCCCTGGACTACTGGGAAGAAATAGTCCACACTCTCAACGCCAAACAGCTTCGGCGGGCTTTCATCAAGGATTTTAAGGGGGAAATCCAGCATTTCATTATGGATTCGTACAACAATGACGGCATGCAGGCGGATCGGATCAGGGACAAATCAGCCAGACTCTCAGCAGAGAGCTCAAAAGTCGGCATACTGGCCATTGATGACAACCCTGAACAGGTCAATGCCTTCAAAAAAAATATCCGGGCTCAGATTTCCAAAAAAATGGATAATTACTTTTTTGATAACATCATCCATGTGGTTGATGACCAGGCTGAGGGCCAGGCATTGCTGCAGAAACATGATATTAAAAATTAAACAAAATTTATGGCACATGCACTTTTACCTGTGGCAGTTCACATTTTCTTCCAAAAAGACGACAAAATCCTGCTGATGAAAAGGCAAAACACCGGATTCAAAGACGGCTCATGGTCCATACCGGCCGGACGGCTCGACGAGCACGAATCTATCCGTTCAGGCGCTATACGTGAAGCCCATGAAGAAGTCGGAGTGACCGTTCAGCTGTCTGACTTGAGTGAGCCGCTTCTGATGCATCATCATGACGAACGCGGCGAACGGCTGTACGCTTTCTTCCTGTGCCAAAAATGGAGCGGAGAATTCACAAACAACGAACCGGACAAATGCGCCGGACTGGGCTGGCACGCCCCTCAAGCATTTCCGCCTGAAATAGTCCCGCACATCAAAACAGCCTACGAAAATCTCATGGCCGGAAAACAGTACGCCGAATACGGTTTCGCCTCATGACCCGCGTCATTCTCATACGACATCCGCAAACCACCAACGACCTGTATTTACCGATATCACAGGACCACGTGGACGCCGGCCTGACTGAAGCCGGCCGCCAAGCGGCAGCAGCGCTGAAACTAAGACTTGCCAGCGAACCTGAGACTGGCCGGATTTTTGTTTCCCCGCTCATGCGGGCGAGGGAAACGGCTCAGACCCTCTACCCTGGGAAGGCCATTGAAATAATTGATGGATTCCGGGAAATTGACAAAGGATTCCCGGCCTGGATCGCGGCACATCCTGATCACGCCGATCTGACCACTAAACAATGGGAAGATCAGTTCAATGCTGGGGCCAACCTACCTAATAAACTTCAATTCCCATATCCGTCAGGAGTAACGGTTAGCTCGTTCATGAAAAGTGTATGGAAAATTTTCCTGGAGACGGTCGAAGATTGCCATGCGGACACCATTGCTATCATCAGCCACAATGGTCCGATAAAATCAATCCTGTCTATGAGCCAGAATGATCCGGCCCAGTACTACCGGCATTCAATCGAATACGCGTCCTATTCAGTCATTGAGCGTAGCGGAGGAAAATGGCGCATTATTGGAATGAACAAATAAAAAAAGGGATCCACAAATGGATCCCCGTTCAGAACAATTGAATCCGGGCGTATCATTTTACAGTGATACTGCGGCTTTCTGTATGGCGTCTCGCTTAGCCTGAAGCTTGAAACTGCCCTGGCCAGTCGCCACCAGATGATTGCCCGCATAAATATCGCAGTAGTAGGTCCGATCCCCGTGATCCACAGTTTTACGAAAATCATACCGTGCCGGCTGCTCAAAACGCTGGCGAATGTCCCGTTCGCACTTTTCCTGGCTAACCTCCAGCGAAAACGCTACACCTGGGCGCCAGGCGGCCACATCCGACATTTCCGGCGGTTTCAGGATATGCTGCAAGACAAACGTACGGACGGCTTCATAGCCATGCTCCAGAAAAATGATGCCAATTATGGCCTCCATCGCGTCGGCCAAAACGTGTTCATTATTCGGGCTGGACTCGGGACCAGCGCAGACAAACTCCTGGATCCCAAATTTCTCCGCTACCTCAGCCAGATGAGAATTCGATACGAATCCTGATTTGAATTTCCGCGAAGACCCGGGAAACTTGGCCGAGTTCATTTCGCAGTACTCCCGTACCGCCAGCTCAAGCGCCGCGTCCCCAAGATATTCCAGAGTGGTATTTTCAGGCTCATCATGGGGATGAATAAGCTTATAGCTGGAGTGCGTCAATGCGACACGCAGCCATTCCGGATCAGAAAATGTGACCTGCAGCCGCTCCTGTAAAACACTGAGCTCATCACACGTTGGGAAAGAACTCCGTTGCCTGATATCAGCCATGTGCTACTCCTTCGGTTTTTGCCTCTTTTTTGAATATCACGTCATTGTACTCTGCTGCGCTTAGATGTCAAATACAAAGCATCAGCTGACAATTGCCGAGTCATGTTAACTTATTGGGTTGGCTAAATACCCTAAAACGGCAGGGTAAAATTCACCGATGCGGTCGGCTTTGCCTCCCATTTCGACGTGTCCAGGCGTATCACCTGTTCCTGTGCGCCGTTAAATATTTTTACCTGTTTGTTCTTCAGGGCATACTCATACACATCCTTCGTGATGCGCACATCGTCGATGCAGTATTTTTTTATCTTTTCCAACTCTCCCTGTTTCCACCAGCGGATGGCGTCCAGACCGTTGGCTGATTTTTTTGCCCCCAGTGTCGCCGTCGCAATTGCGTTCAACGACACGCGCCGGCCGAGGGACTTTACCACTTCCTTCATCAGATCAAGTGACGGCAGCTTGAATAAGTCCCCACGGTAATATTGGTTCAATACCGGTATGTCAAAATGGTCCTGATTGAACCCAATGATCTGGTCAGCCCGCTCCATAAGAGGCCACAATCTGTCCAATTCATGCTCCCAGAATGAATGGTAGGTATCTGTCGCATATTCGTAGGCAATGACGACTGATACTTTTAACGCCGCCGGATCCGGGCTCCCCGCCTCCTCAAAACTGTTCTGAGTCTCTATATCAAATACGATTTTATTCATGGCTTTTCGGTCAAATTATTGGTATAATTTCCTACACATAATGTATATTTTCCCTTATTTAGCATCTCTTGTCAAAGTATATGGGAACAATCAGCTGGTCTGATTTCGAAAACGTCGACATCCGTGTCGGTACCATCACCCGGGCAGATACTTTCCCCGAGGCGAAAAAACCGGCCTACAAGCTCTGGATAGACCTGGGTCCTGATATCGGCATAAGACAATCCAGCGCCCGAATAACGGATTTTTATTCAACAAATGATTTGGTCGGCAAGCAGGTGATATGCGTAACGAATTTCCCGCCTAAACAGGTCGGGCCATTTACATCCGAAGTACTGACCACGGGTTTCGTGACCGCAGACGGGAAAGTAATTTTAGCCCAGCCGGAACGGAACGTGCCAAACGGCTCTAAACTTGCATAACATGAAAAAATATTTACTGGGAACAGTCGTTTTCATCTGCGGCGCGGCCGTGATGATATATGAGCTGGTCGGCTCGCGGGTACTGGCGCCGTATGTCGGCACGTCGATCTTCGTCTGGTCCAGCCTCATCGGGGTGATCATGGGCAGTCTGGCGCTGGGATATTGGCTGGGCGGAAAAATAGCCGATAAGCAGGCGGAGCCCGGCAAATTGGCGTTGATCATCTTTTCCGCAGCCGTTGTCATCGGAGTAACGGCTGTCATAAAGGATCTCTTTCTCACCTGGCTGACCACCGGCAATGACAATATTCAGGTCAATGCAGTCATTGCTTCACTGGCGCTCTTTTCCGTGCCCAGCGTGATGTTGGGCGCCGTCTCGCCATACGCGGTCAAACTCCGCATGACCGATCTCGGAACCTCCGGTCGGACAGTCGGCAACCTGTATGCCATCTCCACGGTCGGCAGTATCGTGGGCACGTTTTTGACCGGCTTCGTCCTGATCCCTGCTTTCGGCAACACTCGGCTGTTTTATGGGCTCGCCACCCTGCTGATCCTGACCTCACTGGCCCTCTCCCTAGGCAGAAAAAAAATCACCAAGATGGCCCTCTTGGTTTTCGGGATTGGCCTGGCGATAACCGCACCATCATATATCAGTTCACAACGCCCAATCGACCTTGATACGCAGTACAATCGGGTCTGGATCTATGACACCACTGACAAGGAAAAAACGCAACTGCCCATCAAGGTGATGCAAACCAACAACGAAAGCAGTTCGGCAATGTTCCTAGAAAGTGATGAGCTAGTTTTTGAATACACCAAATATTACCGATTGGCCGACCACTTTGTACCGGGACTGACTAGTGCTCTCATGCTGGGCGGTGCGGCCTATTCTTACCCCAAGGATTTCCTGTCCAAACATCCGGCAGCTACAATCGATGTAGTCGAAATTGACCCGAAATTGACCGAACTGGCATACCTGTATTTCAAACTCCCACATGACAGCCGCCTGACGACGTATCATGAAGATGGCCGGACATATCTCAACCGCACTACAAAAAAGTATGATGTCTTTTTCGGCGACGCGTTCCGCTCGCTGTACTCGATCCCTTACCAACTGACAACGATCGAATCAGTCAGGAAAATTTATGGGATACTCAATGACGGCGGCGCAGCCATCATCAACGTCGCCTCGGCCATAACCGGTACCCGGGGGGAATTTCTCCGTGCCGAATACCACACTTTTGCCGATGTCTTCCCCCAGGTCTACGTTTTGGCGGTCCGCGATCCAAAAAAACCCGACGTTCCGCAAAACCTGATTTTATTGGCTCTAAAAACAAGCGCCAAGCCGGCTTGGACCAGTGACCAACCCGAATTAAATGGCTACTTATCGCACATTTTCCCGGCTTCCATTCCCACCGACATTCCGATTCTGACCGACGACCACGCACCAGTAGAATACCTAATCAATAAAGTCATCTAATATGGAACGAGCGGCTGTCCAAGGCCTGCAAAAAACTGCCTGGTTTGGCCGCATCGCAATTGTTTTTATCTACGTGTATTTCGGCGTGTTAAAAATTATCGGAGCAAGCCCGGCCGAAGAAATTGTCACCCAATTGCATGCCCACACCGTGCCATTTATCCCGATAAACGCGTTCTTGGTTCTGCTCGGCGCCGTTGAGGTGGCTATTGGACTGTTGTTTCTCTGGCCGAAAATTACCAAAATTGCCATCAGCATATTTTTAATTCATATGTTTACCACCATCCTGCCGCTTGCGGTCCTGCCCCACACCTCCTGGTCCAGTTTCGGCGTGCCCACGCTGGCTGGGCAGTACATCCTGAAGAATGTCGCTCTGATCGCGCTGGTATCCTGTATAATAGCTATTAATACATTTGTTATTAAACAAAAAAACTATGGAACTGCTTGACGTAGTCAATGACAAAGACGAAATTATTGGCAAGGCTGACATCAAAAAAGCCCACGCAGAAAAACTGCTGCACCGGATCGTTCACGTGCTGATCATGAACCATACTGGGGAGATGGCGCTGCAAATGCGCAGCGCGCAAAGGCATTTCTGTCCGCAGCACTGGTGTACGGCAGTCGGCGGCCACGTCCAGAGCGGCGAAACGTATGAGCAAGCCGCCATCCGCGAATGCCGCGAAGAAATCGGGACGACCATCCCAAAAATGAAAAAAACCTTCTACGACCTTTACCGCCACGAACAGCAGGGGGATAAATTTCTTACCACGTTTGTAGCTACCTATGACGGGCCATTTTACCCAAATCCGGAGGAGGTCGAAAAAATCGTCTTCTTTAAAATTGAAAAAATTAAAGACATGATCAAGGCCGGTGAAAAATTCCACCCAGAATTGCTGTTTCTGCTCAATAAACATCTATAGCCCGGCATTGCTAATCAAGCATTTATCAGATACCATTACCCGCATCTATGGGTTTAACGGATTTACTCATCAATACATTCACTTCAGTAATCGACAAGCTCGGCTATCCGGGCGTTTGGCTGCTGATGGTTTTTGAGAGCATGATTTTACCGGTACCAAGCGAGGCGGTCATGCCATTCGCCGGCTTCTTATGGTTTGACCACAAGATGTCCTTTTTCATGATCGCCCTAGTGAGTACGTTTGGCAGCATTGTCGGTTCGCTCATCTCCTACTGGATCGGTGCATACGGTGGCCGGCCCCTAGTTAGGAAATTCGGCAAATATCTCCTCCTGAACGAGCACCACCTGGACAAAACACATGAATTTTTTATGAAATATGGGGATAAAACTATTTTTTTCAGCCGATTCATTCCTGTCGTCCGGCACCTTATTTCTATCCCGGCCGGCATCGGACGGATGAACCTGAAAAAATTCATCATCTACACGATAATCGGTGCCGCATTATGGAACAGTCTGCTGGCCTATCTGGGTTATCTGCTCGGGAGCAATTGGGAAATAATCAGGAAATATTCGGAGATTTTGGATATCATCATCGTGGCCGGCATACTGTTTAGCGTGGGATACTTCATCTACAAAATGAAGCGAAGCAGAACAATTCCTGCCGACCCGCCTCCCAAGGGACAGTAACGGATATTTGAAAACATCTACATAACCTTACAATCCATATGATAAAATTCTTTCCGATACTTTTGCTGGTGGCCGGCGGTATTACCCTGACGGCTGGCGATATATTCATGAAGGAATGGGTGAATTCTAATCGGCGCTTATTTTATCTCATCGGGCTGGTCATATACATGATCGGCATGCTGTTCCTGGCACAGAGCTTCAAGCATAAAAATATTGCCGTCGCTTCAGTGATGCTGGTCCTGTTCAATGTCATTTCATTATCCATCGTCAGCTGGCTGTATTTCAAGGAAGGCCTGACTGGCTGGCAGCTATTTGGAATTTTGTTGGGGCTGTCATCTGTCGTGGTACTCGAGCTAACCGGGAAATCGGCCTAACCCATGTTCAATCTCTGGAAATTGTTCCAACCACTCAAAATATTTATTCGGACCATTACGGGACAGGGCAACATCCCGACTGGCCCATGCATAGTCACCAGTAACCATGAAGGGCCTCTGGATACGGCAATAATCATGTGGGTGCTCAAACGAAGCGTCCGGTTTGTGGCTGCTCGGCACCTCATGGGCACAAAAGGCCTCATGGGTTGGTACCACCGAAAAGTATTATTTTCCCTGGGTCAAGCCATCCCGTCTGGCGAACACTGTATTGAAGCGTGCCGAAAAGTTTTACACCATGGGCAATCAATCGGAATTTTCCCCGAAGGCGACATACATCCCAAATTACGCCAGTACCGGATACATACAGGCGCAGTGGTGTTATCGCACCTGACGCAAATCCCCATCCTCCCAGTTCGTATTGAAAATTCCAGCCGGCTGTGGCCGATTTATCCGCTTTGGAAAATAAAATTCTGGCGGCTGCGATCAATAACAGTTACAATCGGCCAACCGATTTTACCGCCGATACAGAACCGGCAGTTTTCCCGCTCACACTACCAGTCTCTCAGTGATACGCTGATAGATAACATTGTGCATATGAGTAATAATGAGAATAGCTGATTGAGACCTAAAATTTTTTCCGTATTTTTCTCCGACAGCCCGAGTACTCTTAAAGGGATAGCGAATTAAGCCCGTAATCATTGACTTACTACGGCCCTTATGGTACCATTACCTGTCGATAGGAAAGAAACCAACAGAAAGCAATCACCTATGGTTTTGGCCAATCGCATCAGAATGAATTCTGCCAGCCTGCAAAAGGCATTTCCTGAAGTGTACAAGGAATTCTTTTCCAAGTGTTCGACCGTGGTTTCTGCCCCAGGGTCATTTTTTTGGTCGGCGGGACTGGCAGTCCTGTACGGCGGGACTGGCATTATCCAAAAAATTCCCCAGCGTGTCTATGTTGGAATTGAAAAAGACGGCAGCGAAGACATTAAGTATGGCGATTATATCGCCTATGCACCGCACCAGCAGCAGTTTGAAATGTTTTTCCATGACCGGAATTTCGAAGTAAGGTTCATAAAACTCCTCAACCAGCTCCGCCATACTTTTCCAAAACCGGTTTCAGGAAAACTGCATATCCTGTCGGAGGTACCCCGCGGCGCCGGACTAAACCAATCCGGAGCAATTAACATTGCTATTGCCTCACTATTTGCCATTGAGACTGACTTAGCCACTCCAGCCAAACTCCTACAGCTGACTACTACAAAAACCCCGGAAATTATGGCTGACAAGACATTCCAGGCAATGCTGCGCTTTGCCTGGAAACTGGAGTCATGTTCACATGACGACGTCGGCAGTGCATCTGCGCCGTTCGCCTCTTTCATCGAGTCTACCACGCCTTTGATTTTCTTCTCCGAGCGCCGGTCTGACAGTTTTCAGCAACACCCAAATACCAGAATGCCCTCTGACATCCAAGGGCACCATGAAGTTTTCGATGACATCGCCTGGAACGGCTACCGCTTAAAGGACTTATGGCATTGGCAGAACGACCTGACTTGGCCGATAGACTACGGGCTCTTTTACCTGGGCCAGCAAAAACACAGTGGCGTGTACCTCAAGCCCATGCGCATCGTCAAGGAAAATTTCAAAGAACTGGAAAAATTTGTTTCCGGTGACCTTAAAAAATTCTATGAGGCGCCCGACGAAGCAATCCCGGCCTTCATTGACCTGACCAATACCAACCACCAACATGGGTATTGGGAGCATTGCGTAGACTTCTTGATTATTTTGTCCGTTAAAGCAATCTCAGATCTGAAAAAACTCATCGAGAACGGCACCTCTGAATCACTAGATGAACTGTGCGACACGGTTGCGCTGCAGGAAAAAGTATACGAATTCTTCACCAAAGGGCTCCCTACATCTGGCGAAAAAGACACGTTGAGTCATATCAAACAACTTTTAACGGACAAAAACAATAACGGACTCCGAAGCATCCGTTTCTTGCCTGACCGGCCGGACGGCGGCGGAGACCTGCTCTTTATCGCTCCCCAGGGCTTTCTCCAGGACAACCTGGAACAGTTCCAAAGTGCACTGCGGTCGCACGTTAGCCCTTTGGCGCGACTTGATTATGCCTCATGGATTGACGGCGAGGAATCGGGCGGCATCTGTATCGAGCAGGATTTCCGTCATACTATTTTTTCTCCCTATGTCACTCACGGTACAATCGGTGTCAGAGAATGGCACGCTGACACGACACCGATTCAGCGAATTTATTCGCAAGAGTCATTTGAAAAAAAACGTAAAGACCTAGACCTACTGCTTGATCCATTTGAGCATAAAATATACATCAAGGGGAAATTGCTGAACTCAAAAGACATTAAGTCGGCCAAGGGTACTATTGATATATTGAAAATTCTCCTGAACCATCTCAATGAGGATGTCCGGGCATCAGACCTGCCGCCCTCAGCCTATGTGGAACGAAATGAAATGCAGAGCAAGATCGTCACCCCCCTCTGTTCGGTATTCCACTCCATGGCCGGGTACAAACTGCCCCTACATTTACAGGGCGGACTACGCAAGAATTTTACCATCAAATTCGAAACGCCAAACTTTTCTATCGGGTTAGTAGAAAAACAGCTGTAAACACGGCAAAAAAACAAACCCCCACTCCGGTGCCAACCCGGGGTTTTTCTTTTTTTCTCCCTTAGTTTTCGCCGGCCTGAAAATATAGGATAAAAATGCCGATAAAATATAGGTTATTTTCAAAAACACCTGTTATGGCTGGCAAAAAATATTGAGTTTTTCCAAGGGGCGTCTGGATTTAAGGTTACGGTTCTCGCGCTAGCAAACGAGGGTACTGTCTCTTAAACACAGACATTAAACAGTCCATTAACAATCAAAGAATCAACCATAGGAGGACTTGCATCATGAGTACATTACTTATTACATTGGCGGTCATAGCGGTACTGGCCCTCATTCATTATGTCCAAACATGTAATCCGGACATTGAACGGAAAAATATCGCTGACCATCTCAGAAGACACAAAGAAAAAAACCCGAACCAGAAAGGCAAGGAAATTGCTGACAGCATCAACGCAGGCCTGGATAGCATCATGCCGAGTTACGAATACCACGACACCGTCGTGGCCAAACTAATAATCGGCCTGTTTAATTTGGCCCTGACCCCCCTGCGCCTGATTACCATGGGCTTTGTATGGCTTATCTGTTTCTTGCTGCAAGTTATCGCTGACGCCAAGGCAACAATCAGTGCCAATTTTTCAGAAAAAAACGGCAACCGGCCTGGCGATCTTGCGAAGGGGCTCATGCTGGCATTTATCGTCATGATCATCCTCGCAGTCCTGACGGTGGCCAACTTCGAGATACTGAAGATCGGCCTGCCGGCAATCATGGCCGCTGACAAAGCCCCGATTCATATTCTCGGTATGAATATCTACGCCATCAACGTCCTGGCGATCGTGATAATCATGGGCGGATTCATCATGAGCCTGCTGGCCCACGAATTCCGCAGCAATACTTCCCACTTCGTAGAAAAATCAAGCTTCAAGTCCCTGCTAATGCTTTTTGGCCTGCTGGCACTATGCGGCGTCGAAGCAATCATTGCGGTCAAAAGGACAGAGTACGTGGGCGACGCAAATATTCTGAACACCCTACCGAACTTCGCCGTCGGCTTCATCTCCTTCATCGTCCCGTTCATCGCTGCCATATGCTTTGAATACATGAGCGCCTACCTCCCCTGGATGCTCGATGTCATGACGCTGATCGTCGTCGGTATTCTGTGGCTGCCATTTCTCTTAGCTGACGTAATAGTATCGTTACTCATGGTACTGGCACTCATGCTGCTGGCACTAGTATCCTCGCTATTCCGGATGGGTGGCGATTCGGTCAAGTCGATGATCAAAAAATCCGGGCAAGTAAAGCCGCCCAATGCAAACCTGGCAGTCACTGCGCCGCTGCCCACGGAAGGAAGGTTGTAACATGAAATCAGTATTCTATATCTCAATCGGCTGCCTCTGCCTAGGAGTGCTCTCATGCTCCCAAGTCATTGTTGAGCAGCCCCGGTTTCTCATCGTAATATTCGACACGTCATCGTCAATAAACCAAAGGGCTCTGGATGAGGGTAAGACATTCGTGGCCGACCGGCTGCTGCCACTGCTGCGAGGCGGAGACAAACTAGCTGTCATGACGATCAGTGCAAACTCCTTTGACCCTCAGGATTCCGGCCAGTTCTACGTCTTGCAGTCATCACCGTTCTACCTCGACATCAAGATTGATTCGTTGAATGCCCAAATCGTGCGGCAGGCTCACCAGACAATCATGTCGTTGCGTATCCAGCCAAAAATTTCTGCCAGCGATATATTGGGCTCAATTGCCAAGGCCAGCACGTACTTCAACGAAGACACTCTCTCCGAGAAGGTCTTGATCATCATCAGCGACCTCGAGGAAAATGTCTGGCGCCAAGGCCTGGTCGAAAAAATCAAGCTGACCGGCGTCCGCGTGTACGCGCTCTTCGCCAGCCATCGGTTCAAGGGCATCACTGATGACTTTCAAGCCTACCAAGACAAGAAGGTGTACTGGGAGAAGCTCCTCCACTCGATGGGTACTACGAACTCATTCATTTGGGACGATGACATCTCCCGCATGAAAATGGACATGCTCGTTGCCCTGCTTGAGAAGAAGTAGTATTGTCCTTTGTCACCAAACTCTTAAAACGTCCCGCATTGATGGCAGTGCGGGATTTTTTTCTAAAAAATTTTACGCCATGCAGGCCGCTAGGTAAACGAAAACTTTCTATTTTAGTTCTATAGTGTTCGCCCACCTCAACTGACATCTTGAAAATAGAACATAAACGCCCTATAAACACTAACTTTGGCATTATAAAAATATCAAGGATGGATGGTTATTATGAAAAGGTTATTAGGCGCACTCAGCGACCCCTTTGGGATTACTGACGACTCATACATGGTAACTGGGCAGTTCTAATTTTTCATCCTTAGGCTGGGAAGCTATCTTACTGCCTCATTTTCTCCTAATAAAAAAGCCCCTCGCGCTATCGACCATGCGTCTGGGGCGGTGAAGAAATTTGCATAAATAATGATGTGTCCATCGTCCAGCCAGACCCGAAAGCAGGACAGCCTGTAAAGAGGAATTCGCCAGAGGCAGTATCACCTTCCCTGTGGGCTAGTCAGGTACTCCGATATCCTTCTCTCACCCCGTTTGCAGTGGCGGGGCCGCCTCGAACCATCAGGCTCAGTTCTAAGAGATAGTCGATTGACCTGGCACAAGTTGCCGTCAGTTGACGGTCTTGCCTTTGCTGGAGCGGCTGCACGTTACCCGATTCTTTCAATTCGCATCCCCCTCTTGTGAGGACTTCGACGACATATCAATGATTATGCAAAGTACAGATACTATCAGCGTACGCTTTTTCCCCATGCCCGTCAAAATAATTACACAGCAAGCTTAAAAGGGATTATACTGACAGTATGCATACTGGCGAAAAATCCGGCGAAACAAAACCGCGTCATATCGACAAATGGGCAGTTACTCTTTCGCTGACGGCTGTCTGCCTATTAGCACTGACGATGTGGGCTTGGCAGGTCACAAATTCCCACACGGACCAGGAGCCGAATTTTATCACAAACGCTTCACACGCCGCCGATTTCGGCGCCACAAAAAGTGCTGGCGCAACAAATACTGAAACCACCACGCTGATCGCCGTTGGCGACATTATGGTATCCAGGTACGTGGAAGAGAAAATGATACATACACGTGATTGGCGGTATCCTTTTTTACAAACCGCCGCTATCACCTCCCGGGGCGAAATAATTTTTGGCAATCTCGAATCGCCGCTGGTCAGCGGACCCATTGTGGAGACGGACGGAATGTCGTTCCGTGCTGACCCGCGGGCAGTCTCTGGCCTGTCCTATGCCGGATTCAACGTCCTGTCATTGGCCAACAACCACATGAAAAACAAGGGCGGTGCCGGCATTACCTCAACCATTACCACACTGGATCAGGCGAATATCCTGCATGCCGGCGCGGGGCTGGACGATGTCAGTGCCCGCGAGCCGGCAATAATCGAAAAAAATCGGATAACATTCGGCTTCCTTGCTTATACGGACAGTGCCTTTACACCCGCACCCTACGAAGCCACGCCGACGAGGTCTGGCTCGCCGTTCTTAAATGAAAAAACTCTGGCTGACGACATTACCAAATTAAAACTTCGGGCGGATGTTGTTATTGTTTCGATGCATGCTGGGACAGAATACCAGGACGTGCAAAACCAAAAACAGATCAACTTCGCCCACCAGGCTATAGACCTGGGCGCCCAAGTCGTCATCGGACATCATCCGCACGTTGTCCAACCAGTCGAGTACTATCGTGACGGCTATATCCTCTATTCGCTGGGAAATTTTGTTTTTGACCAGATGTGGTCAGAGAAGACGCAGGAGGGGGCGATAGCGACCATCACGTTCTCTGGCATACAACCAATAAGCCTCAAAATTACGCCGATTAAAATTTTTGAATATGCCCAGCCTAGGGTGATCGAGGGCACGGAAGCTGACGCAATCCTGATGAGGATGGATAGTTTTACAAAATAGATGTTTTATGATATAATCAACGCACCATAATAGAACAAAAATGAAAATCATTCCCGAAAATTACAAAAGTCATCATCCCGGCCGCCGGCTTTGGGACGCGTTTTTTGCCTTTTACCAAAGCCATGCCGAAAGAAATGCTCCCGATTATCGACAAACCGGTCATCCAATTCGTAGTAGAGGAAGCAGTCTCGGCCGGCATCAAAGACGTTATCATAGTCACCAGCTGGCAGAAAAGGTCCCTCGAGGACCATTTTGATTATTCTCTCGAGCTTGAGCGCCAATTGGAATCATCCGGCAAACTAGAGATGCTGAAGGAGATACGGCACATACCTGAATTGGCAAACTTCATCTATATCAGGCAAAAAGGCCCCTACGGCAACGCTACCCCGGTCATTTCTGCCCGTCATCTGGTCGAACATGAACCATTTGCCGTGTTATGGGGAGACGAATTTTTCCACAGCAATCCATCGCGTTTGAAGCAAATGATGGAGGTGTACGAAAAATACGGACACTCGGTCATCAGCGCGGTTCGGATACCAGATAAAAAAGATGTCTCAAAGTATGGCATAGCCGACATCGAGCCGATTGAAGATAATGTTTTCCGGATCAAATCTTTAATCGAGAAGCCAAAACCTGAAGAAGCCCCTTCCAATCTGGCTACGCACGGCGCCTACATTTTGACGCCTGGCATCATCCAGTCCCTTCGTAAACTTCAGCCCGGAAAAGATGGCGAGCTTTGGCTGGTTGATGCGATCCGCGATTTGATGACCCGGGAGCCGGTGTATGCCTGTGAAATA
>Ga0172379_10007040_pt1 | contig 14780 bp, 14 predicted proteins | sample GrowelOW334metaG_FD_119756 | JGI IMG/M metagenome (GOLD analysis project Ga0172379, IMG submission 119756) | Groundwater microbial communities from an aquifer near a municipal landfill in Southern Ontario, Canada - Groundwater well OW334 metaG | ecosystem: Environmental > Aquatic > Deep...
CCGCGCTGGTTAAGATTAAATAATAAAAGAAAATTTATCACAATAAAAGCCAATCCCAGCGTGGGGATGACATAAATTTGCCTGACATCGCCGATTAAATTCACGCCCAAGTTAACGTTATAATGCAAAACCACCAGGTTCTGGCTGACATGGCGATTAACATAATAAGCCAAGAGCCAGTTTACTATGTTTAAACCGAACAATGAGACCAGGTATACGCGAACAAAACCATAGCTGATTAAATTTAAGGCGGCTTCAACCAACTTTGAGCGATTAAGATGAAAATTATTCAATAATTTGTACCAGTCAATGACCATGTTTATAATTTATCATACTTTGCCTTAAAAATAAACCCTTTATCCAGCTTGCCGTAGTTTACACTCTTTACGATTTTATGTTATAATATCAATAGCCTATTTCTCTCCAACGTTTTCTATTCTCAACCTGTCTACTTGCCTCGCTTAAGCTCAGGCGAAACGGACCGGCAGGCAGGCTTTAAAACTTTTAACTCTTTACACCATGTTATCAAACGAACAATTAAAAAAAATTCTCGATTCGGCCCAGATTATGCCGATTAAAGAATTTGAAAAACTTTCGGCCGAGGCGGACAAGGCAGGAAAAAAAATGGAAAATTACCTGTCGGAGAAAAAAATCATTACCCCGGCTTCGCTGTATGAAAGCGCGGCCGCTTACTTTAAGGTGCCGTTTATAAATTTAAAGGATCAAATCATCCGGAAAGACATTCTTATGAATATTCCCGAGCCGATCGCCTCCACCCAGCAGATTATCGCTTTCTCGGCCGATGATAAGGAAATAAAAATCGCCAGCCTTGACCCAGAGAACATGGAAATTTTTGAATTCATCAGGAAGAAAACCAATCTTGAGCCGAAAATTTATTTGACAACGCCCGACAGTTTTAATGAAGCCTTAAAACAGTACCATAAAAACTTAAAAGCCGAATTCGCGGAATTGACCAACGAAAACCTTGACGCCTCGGGCACGGACCTGAAAAAATTAGCCGAAAATCTGCCTATCGTCAGGATTGTGGATACGCTCCTGGAATACGCCATCTTTGAAGGCGCCAGCGATATCCATATTGAACCTGAAGAAAAAGATATTCTGGCCCGCTATCGGATTGACGGTATTTTAAAAACCGTCATGACCCTGCCGAAGAATGTCCAGCCAGGCATTATCGCGAGAATTAAAATCTTGGCCAACCTGAAAGTTGACGAACACCGCCTGCCTCAGGACGGCCGATTTAAAATCAACGCCAAGGATTATAAAGTTTCCTTCCGCGTCTCCATCATTCCGACTTTTGACGGCGAAAAAATCGTCATGCGTTTATTAAACGAAAAAGCGCAGGTTCTAACTTTGGAGCAGCTCGGGCTTCAGCCTTCGGCTCTGGATACTATTAAAAAAAATATTTCCAAACCTCATGGCATGACTTTAGTCACCGGACCGACCGGCTCGGGTAAAACCACCACCCTTTACACGGTGCTTAATATTTTAAACGTGCCCGAAGTTAATATCATGACGATTGAAGATCCGATTGAGTATCGCATGCCTCGTGTCAATCAGTCCCAAGTTAATCCGAAAATCGGCTATACTTTCGCCTCCGGCTTAAGGGCTTTTTTAAGGCAGGACCCGAATATCATCATGGTCGGAGAAATCCGCGATCAGGAAACCGCTGAAATCGCCATCCACGCGGCCATGACCGGCCATATGGTGCTTTCTACTTTGCATACTAACGACGCGGTTACTACCCTGCCCAGGCTTAGCGATATGGGCGTGCCGGCCTTTTTGGTCGCTTCCACCACCAATCTGATCATCGCGCAAAGATTGGTCAGAAAAATCTGCCCCAACTGCATCCAAAGCTATAAATTGGACAAGCAAATGATTGAAGAACTAAAAAAACAGCTTGACCTGGAAAATATTCTCCAAACCATGGAAAAAAGAAAAATCATTTTAGACGCCAAGCGCGGCATTGAATCCCTGCTCTTTTATCATGGCAAGGGCTGCAAGCAATGCTCCAACTCCGGCTATAAAGGCAGAATGGGAATTTATGAAACCCTGGAAGTTACTCCGGAAATGTCGGAGTTGATCTTAAGGAAAGCCACGCCGGTTGAGCTTAAGAAACAGGCGGAAAAGCAAGGCATGCTGACGATCGTTGAAGACGGTTTTATCAAGGCGAAAAACGGCATCACCACGATTGAAGAGATTATGAGAGTAACCAAAGAATAATTTTCAATTTCTAATTTTCAATTTCTAAATAATGCCATAATTTTTTAATTATACAGTTAACCTTATTGGCTGTTTGAAAATTATTAATTAATTCATTGAAAATTGTTTGAAAATTATAAATTGAAAATTAAAACTATGCCCATTACTTCTTCTAAGCAAAAAACACAAATAAAACCGGAAGAGATTAAGGCGGTGGAAATAGGGCCGGCCGCTCCAAAGCCGGCCGCGCCGGAGGAGCCAGCGCCAAAAAAATTTGAAGTTAACAAAATCAGTCTCTGGCTGGAAAAATTCTCTTCAATCCCCATCTCGGAAAAATTATTCTTTGTGCAATATCTCGGCATCATGCTTAAGGCCGGCATTCCTTTGTCGGCCTCTTTGCAAACCTTAGCCAAGCAAACCACGAATAAAAGGTTCTCAAAAATTATCGGCGAAGTTTCAAAAAACGTGGAAAAGGGCGTAAGTTTTACCGAGAGCTTAAGACCGTATGAAAAAGTCTTCGGCCAGCTTTTTATCAACATGATTGAATCCGGCGAGATTTCCGGCAAACTGGAAGAGGTCTTAAAAAAATTATACATCCAATTTAAAAAAAGCCATGAGTTGGTTTCCAAGGTTAAAGGCGCCCTGACTTACCCGATAGTCATCTTAGCCGCCATGGCCGGCATCGGCGTTTTTATGATGATCGCGGTGGTGCCGAAAATCACGGCCATGTTTAAGGATTTTAACGCCGAACTGCCTCTGCCGACAAAACTTTTAATAAAATTTTCCGACAGCCTGGTTTCTCACGGCCCTCTCTACATAATTGGCGTGATTATCGCGGCGGCGGTTTTTATTCAAATTATAAAAACCGAAAAGGGCAAGCATATCTTTCATGCTATTCTCTTAAAATTACCCATCTTCGGCAAAATAATCAAAAAAATAAATTTGGCGCGCTTCGCCAGGACGATAAGTTCTTTGCTTAAAACCGATATCATGATTATTAAAAGTTTTCAGATCACGGCGCAAACTCTCAGCAACATCCATTACCGCGAAGCTCTAATCGGCATGAGTAATAAAATCAAAAAAGGCGGAACTATCAACCAAGTCATCGCCGACTATCCGGCGCTGTTCCCGCCTGTGGTCGTGCAGATGATCGCGGTCGGCGAAGAAACCGGCGAGCTTGATTACGTGCTTGAAGAACTGGCCGAATTTTATGAAGGCGAAATTGATCAAACCATGAATAACCTGCCGGCCATTATTGAGCCCGTATTGATTCTGACTCTGGGCTTAGTCGTCGGTTCAATGGCTGTGGCGATTATTATGCCCATGTACTCGCTGACGACGGCGATTTAATTTATAATTTCCCTAAATAGTAAATTCTAAACTCTAAATTCTAAACAAATTCTAATGTTCAAAATTCAAAATAAAAGCGCTTTATTTTGGACATTTGATATTTGAGTTTTGAATTTGTTTAGGATTTAGAAATTAGATATTAGAATTTCAGCGCTTATGAATTTACATCCAACTCCTAAAAACCAGGCGGGCGTTTCTCTGGCTGAAGTAATAGTTTCCATCGCGATTATCTTAACCTTGTTTTTGGCCGTGTTTTCCTTAGTCCAATACGTGCTTAACTTAGCCGCGGAAAATAAATTTCGCATGGGCGCGATTATGGTGGCGGATAAAAAAATGGAGAAAATAAAGAACCTGCCCTACGATGACGTCGGCACGCTCGCCGGTCTGGTCCACGGTCCGATTTTAGATAACGAAGTCATTACCGATAATAACGGCATTTTTTACGTGAACACCCTGATTCAATACGTTGACGATCCTTTTGACCGAACTTTATCCAGCTCGCCGGCCGATCTTCTGCCCGCCGACTATAAGCAAGCCACGATCAGAGTCAGATGGTTCGGTAAATTTGGGCAGAAAGAAATTTACGTTTTTACAAAAATCGCTCCGTTTGGCATGGAAACTAACCCCGGCGGCGGCATCTTATCAATTATGGTTTTTAACGCGGCCGGACAGCCGGTCAATCAGGCCAATGTTCATATAAAAAACTCTCTCTTGGATCCGGCGGTGGATTTTGAAGCCGTAACCGATACGAGCGGCCGTTTGGATTTTCCGGCCGCGCCGGCTTCAGATGAAGGTTATCAGATTACCGTTTCCAAAGCCAATTATTCAACCAGCTCAAGCACGGCCCGAACCGCCGCCAACCCCAACCCGACCCAACCTAACGTTTCGGTTTTAGTCGGCCAAAAAACCGATGTTAGCTACGCCATTGACCTATTAAGCCGGCTGACCGTAAGAACCGTCCACCAGGATTTACCGGAAAACTGGCAGGTTAACACCAATTCCGCCGCAGTTAACCAGACAAATCCCAATCTGGCGGCTGACGGCGCCGGCAATCTTTATTTCGTCTGGCAGGACTACCGCTCCGGTTCAGTCTCAAAAATTTATTGGCAAAAATATAACGCCGCCGGGGCCGTCCAATGGCCGTCCGGCGATATCCAGGTTAGCCCGGCCAACAATCAGGTCTTGCCTGACGTTAAAATAAGCACCTCCAGCAATTTCGCCTACATCGGCTGGAATGATAATTCCAGCGGCAATCAAGACGGTTATTTATCTAAAAGGTCAACCGTTGACGGCAGTTTGCAATGGGGCGGCCCGAAAAAAATAGATTCAGGCGCCGATTCGGCCGATCAAACCAACGTTCGCCTGGCTCTTTATAACCGCGGCTCGGAGATGATCACCGCGGTCTGGCAGGACAACCGCGACGGCAACTTGGATATTTTCATGCAGAGTTACGATAATGACAAAAACCTTCTCTGGGCGAATGAAATTAAAGTCAATAAAGATACCGGCGCGGCAAACCAATCCGAACCGGCCATCACCTTTGATTCGCGAAACGATATTTACCTTGTCTGGACCGATGAACGGAACGGACATCAGGATATTTACGCGGCTAAATATAATTCAGCTGGCCAGCCGCTCTGGGCTAATGATTTAAAAATCAATACGGTGAGCGACGCCGCGGTCAGGCATACTCCGGCACTGGCCATAGACGGAAGCGACAATCTGTACATCGCCTGGGCCGACGAGCAAAGCGGCTCGAGCGATATTTATCTGGCGAAGTTTGACTCCGGCGGCTCGGCTGTTTGGACGCCGGCCAATCTTATCGTTTCCGCCTTGACCGATTTCAATCAAAAAACTCCCAGCTTGGCCGTCACCGCGGATAATAATCTCTATCTTAGCTGGATTGATGATCGTAACGGCGATCCTGATATCTACGCCCAGAAACTTAATTCTGACGGCGTCCGGCTCTGGGATGATGATGTAAGGGTTAGTATAAATTTAGGCGCGTCAGATCAGACTAATCCGGAGATTATCGTTAACCCGATAGATGATAAAGCTTATGCCGCCTGGCAGGACGACAGCGATGGCGATTTTGACATCTTCGCAACCCAGGTTGACATTCACGGCGCTATCACCAACGTCGCCAACGTGCCATTAACAATCCATGGAGGCAAACAAGTCGGCGACAACCCGATAATTTACAAATTTTCCAACAACTATTCCACGGACGCGGTTGGCGTGTTGACTTTACCTAATATTGAATGGGATTCTTACTATATCAGCTTGCCGGCCGGCTATAGCGCCAATCATATGGTTATGACCTCCCCGGCTCTGCCGTTCAGTTTAACTCCGAATACGGACGCGGAAATTACCATCTACTTAGACAACTAAATTATGCTTTTATCAGAACGCGACAATTCAAAAGGGTTCAGTTTAATAGAGGTTATGGCGGTTTTAACCATTTCCGTTATTTTTACCATGATAAGCTCTGATTTTATTGCCCAAGGATTCCGCTCCAGCACTTTCGTTTACGAACAAGACATGGCCGTGCAAAGCGCCAGAAAAGCTCAGGATATTATGGTTAAAGAAATCAGAAAAGCCAACCGGGCGGAAACCGGAGAATATCTTTTGGACACGGTTTTAGCGCAAACTTTCACTTTTTACAGCGACATTGACTCGGACGGCGCCACCGAAAAAGTTAGATACTTTTTAGATAATAATATTTTAAAAAAGGGCGTAATTCGCGCCGTCGGCTCGCCGGTCAGCTACCCGAGCGGCAATGAAGTCTTTTCAATCTTAGCCAGATATATAAACAATGGAGCCAACCCGATTTTTTTATATTACGACAAAAATAATTTGCTGATAAATAATCCGGCTCTTAACAAACAAGAAATCAGATTAATAGAAATTTCGGCTAAAATCAATGTCTCGCCCGAAAAAGCGCCAAAAGATTTTAACATTGAAGCTGATGTCCAAATCAGAAACCTTAAAGACAACCTATAAATACATGCTTAAGCGAACAAAATTATTCCACTCTGAAAAAGGCACCATGCTCTTGCCTGTGCTCGGCGCCACCACTATTTTTTTAGTGCTGATCAGCGGCCTGGCCAGCTTAGGCGTCTATCAAAATAAACTCTATCTTCAGCAATACGCTAAAACCGAGGCTTTACATGTGGCCGAAGCCGGCATCAATTATTATACCTGGCACCTGGCTCATGCCCAAAACGATTTTTACGATGGTACCGGCGCCGACCCCGGGCCGGTCGGCTCGCCCTATGGCCCTTATATTCACGCCTACGCCTCGCCGTCCGGCGGCATCACCGGTTTTTACAGCCTGGAAATTACCCCGCCTGTAAACGGCTCCACTATTGTTGATATAAGATCAACCGGCTGGCTGGCCAGCTATCCGAATGTCAGAAGAACGATTGAAGTTAGATACGGCATTCCCTCTTTAGCCCATTTTTCTTTTCTCACCAACTCTGACGCCTGGTTCGGAGAAAGCGAAACGGTGGTGGGCGAGATGCATTCTAACGGCGGCATCAGGATGGACGGAACCAATGATTCCTTAGCCACTTCCAAACGATCGGACTATTACTGCACCGAAGATCACGGCTGCGACTCGGGAAATTGCCACAACCCCTGCCATTGGGTCAACGGCCATGGCTGCAACTGCCCGGCCGTTTGGGGCGCCGGGCCTAATTCGGCGCTTTGGGACTTCCCGGTAACAAACATTGATTTCAACACCATCACCTTTGATATCGCCAAAATCAAAGGTTACGCCACTTCATCTGGCGTTTATCTGCCAACCAGCAACAAAGGTTACCATATAATTTTCCTGCCTAACGGCACATTTGATATTTATAACGTTACCCAGCTAAAATCAGCTGTTAGCCAACTAAACGACGGCTGGTCTAGCTATACCAACATAAGCGAGCAGATTGATCTGCAAACTTTCGTCAGGAATGAAGCCATCCCGGCTAACGGAGCGATTTATATTGAAGATGATGTTTGGGTTGAAGGCACGGTCAACGGCCGCGCCACTTTAGTGGCGGCTTACCTGCCGGATAATGTCAATAAAAGAAAAACCATCATCATTAACGACAATATTAATTACTTATCCAGAGACGGAACCAATATCCTCGGCTTGATCGGCCAGAAGCACGTTAAAGTGCCCCGCTACGCTCCGACTAATCTGACGATTGACGCGATTTTACTGGCGCAAAACGGCCGGGTTTTTAGAAACTTATACTCCAGCCGCTTAGTTAAAAATAATATTGAAATTTATGGCGGCATAATCACCAACCAGGTTTGGACATGGAGCTGGGTTAGCGGGGCGACTGTTGTTGACGGCTACAGCCTGACTAATTCCATTTATGATCCGCAGGTAACCTTTTCTCCCCCGCCCGCCTTCCCTACCACCGGCCAGTATCAATTTATCTCCTGGAACGAATATTAGTTTGCCGCGGTTTATGCTATAATATATAAAGAATCAAACATAATTATTTTCCACTATATGTTTTTGACTAAAGGCTCAACTTACCCGATCGGTCTGGATATTTCCGATTTATCCATAAAATTAGTCCAGCTTAACAAGGTTAGGGATAAAATAAAAATTCAGGCTCTAAGTAAGATAAGCTTGCCCAGAGAGGTTATCACCCAAGGGGAAATAAAGAACAAACCGGAATTGATTAAAGCCATTAAAAAAATCCTGTCCGCGCCGGCTTACGGCCGGGTCGGCTCCGAGGAAGTCGTCGCCTGCTTGCCTGAATCAAAGACTTTTATAAAATTGATTGAAGTCTTAAAATCCCCTAACACCTTGGCCGATATCATGGGCGGCGAGATTGAAAAGCACGTGCCCTTGGCAGCGAGCGAAATTTATTACGATTGGCAGATAATTGAAGACTTGACCGACAGATATTATATCTTAATCGGCGCCGCGCCCAAAGAAATAGTTAACCAATACACCGCCATGCTTGACGAGGCCGGCCTGTCCCCCGTTGCCCTGGAAATTGAGCCGGTGGCCATAGCCAGATGCCTTTTAAAAGAAGAGTCGCCCGCCGCCAAGACGGTTAGTTTTAGCGCCAAGCCCAACGCCGAAACCGGCCTGAATTACGGCTTGCTTGATATCGGCGCCGATCACACCTGCATGATTTTTTATTCGGGCAATACGATTCTCTTTACCGTTAGCATGCCGATTTCCGGCAGGGAAATAACCTCTAACATTTCAAAAACTTTGGGTATCACTTTTGAACAGGCCGAAAGAGCTAAAATAATTTGCGGCCTGGATGAAACCAAGGCTGACGGCGTGATCAGAGAAATCCTCGCCGGCATGATGAAAGATCTGGTGGCGAAAATCAAGGAAGCGCTGCAATACTATGAAAATTATTTTAATCAGCGCGGCCCGCTGAACAAAATTCTCCTAAGCGGCGGCGGCGCCAATATCACCAATCTAATTAAAATTATCAGCCAGGAAATGCAAATTGAAGTCCAAATCGCCGACTCTCTGACCAACTTAAACGAAGACCAAAGCAAATTCAACGAACTTTTTACGGAAAAACACAGCCTTGACTTCAGAAGAGCCAAGCCCGGCGCCGGAGAAGCGGAAAAAAATTTATCCATCAAGCAAATTTCCAGTTCGGCATACGCCACTGCCGTCGGACTGGCCCTAAGAGGAATCTTTATTGATGAATATTAATCCTTATGTAAAATAGTCTATCAACTATGCTGACTTTGAATCTGGTTTCCACCGGACAAAAAAAAGAAATTAAACTGCGCCATGTCTACGGCTTTGTTAAAACCGTTAATTTAACCTTGATAATAATCACTATCACCATCGCCATAGTGCTTTTAGTCGCAAGGATAATCCTGCAATCGGAGTTTAATAAAGTCGTCAGCCAGACCACTTTGGTTACCAAAACCAATCAAAGCTATAACAATAATATCAGGGGAATAAACAATAAATTGAATTTCGTTGAAAAAATTCAGAGTGAATTTTTTCCTTGGTCAAACCTGATAAAAAACTTAGCCCTGATGATCCCGGCTGACATAAATATTTACTACCTTAGACTCAACGCCGCCGAGCAAACCGTAAAAATCGGCGGACGGGCCGGACAAAGAAGCAGTCTCTTAAGTTTTAAAGACAAAATGGAAGCCGCGCCCTATTTCAGGGAGATTGATTTTCCCATAAAAAACATCTTGGAAAAAGAAAACATTGATTTTGAAATTAACGCCAAATTGAACTTGGCCAGCTTTTAAAAATCCGGCGCGGGTTAAAATATTTTTATATTATGTTGTTTGATACCTACCGAAAATTAAATCTAAAAAACAAAATCATCGCGGCTTCGGGCGGTTTCGTTTTGATAATTTTTGGCCTGGTCTTTTTTATTGTCGTCCCGACCATAAAGGACATCCGCGCCATGGGACAGGCCATTGAGAATCAAAAAATCGATCTGCAGGAAAAATACATTAAGGGCTTCAGCTCCAGGCAGTTAACGGAAAACTTAAAAAAAATTGAGCCGAAACTTAACTTATTGGATCAAATCTTTATCAATAAAAATCGCGAACTGGAATTCATCACCACCCTGGAAAACGAAGCCGGCAAAAGCCAAGTCAGCCAAAAAATAAACCTGGCTTCGCCTAAGCCGACGGAAAACCAAGAATTTCAAGAAAACAATCTGGAACTTACCGCTTCGGGGGGCTTTAACAGGCTGTTAAGATATTTAACTGACTTGGAAACTTTAAACTACTATATAAACATAAAAACCTTGGACATATCCTCGGCGCCAGGCATCGGCCGAACCGTGCCGGTTATTAAGAACCCCGAGGATTCAGCGCTTACGGAGACCGACACCAATAATTTAAACATGCTGATTTCGGCCGTCACTTACTGGAAATAATATGATGACCAAGAAACAAATCAAACTTACGCCAAAAAAAATCTCTAATTGGCTGACCATAGTTACTATCTTTTTGACCTTGGTAATTTTAATTTTTATCTCCATTTTTTTATATAAAAACTTCTACCAAAGCATCACCCAATCCAAAGAAATTTTAATTTTGAAGGAAAAAGTGTCTCCCTATTCGGTCAATATGCAAAAATTTAATTTAATCATTGAGAGGCTGACGAAAAAAACCGAACCTAAAAAATTAGATAATATCATTAGTCCTTTTCGTTGAACACACCGCGATTTGCCAAGAAACAAAAAACGCCAAAATTTTGGCGTTTTTTAATTAACCAGCTTTCATGATCCGTGACAACGTTTATAATTCCGGGGCCATCTGCCTGAATCTTTTAACGATCGGGGGCAGGAGTTTTAAAACCCGTTTGACCTCGGCCTCCGTGTTAGCCTTGCCGAAAGTAAACCTGATGGTGCTATGAGAAATTTCCTCCTTAACGCCCATAGCGGTCAGAACGGGCGAGGCTCGTAGGCTCTCTGAAGCGCAAGCCGAGCCGGTGGAGACGGCCACGCCTTCTAAATCCAGCGCGATTAAAACCGCTTCGCCTTCGGCGCCGACGAAAGAGACGTTAGCGTGGGCCGGAGTGGAATTCGGCAGGTCAGTATTAACTTTGATATCGGCTACCCGCCGCTTTAGTTCTGAAACGAATTTATTTCTTAATTTTAAAATCTTTTTATTATTTTTTTCTTTATCTCGAGCGCAAATTTTAACTGCCTGGCCTAAACCGGCGATTCCCGGAACGTTTAAAGTGCCGCTTCTTAAATTGCCTTCATGATGGCCGCCCAATTGCTGGCCTAAAACCGGCGTGCCAGACTTAACGAATAGGGCACCGATGCCTTTAGGCCCGTAAATTTTATGGCCGGACAGGGATAAAAGGTCAACTTTCAAAAATTTAACGTCGCAATTCAAAAAATTCACGGCTTGAACCGCGTCAGTATGAAAATAAATTTTATTTTTATTCCCCTGCTCAACTCTGGCCTGATTGATTTTTTCAATAACACCGCCAATTTCTTTAATCGGCTCTATAATGCCAGTTTCGCTATTAACATACATTATGGAAACAAAAACCGTATTGTTTTTTACGGCTTTTTTAAAAGTTTCCAGGCTAATTATGCCGTTGGCCTGAACCGGCAGATAAGTTACTTCAACGCCTTGGCTTTCCAGCTTTTTAAAAGGCTCTAAAACGGCCGGATGCTCAATTGAAGAAGTGATTATATGCAATCGGCTGGAACTATTTTTCCTTAAAGCGTCAACCAATCCGAAAATCGCCAAATTGTCCGCTTCGGTGGCGCCGGAAGTAAAAATTATTTCTTTAGCTTCGCAATTTAAAAATTCAGCCGTGTTTTCCCTGGCCTCCGTTACCGCGTTGAAGGCGGTTTGTCCCAGAGCATGAAGCGAAGACGGATTGCCGTAATTTTTCATAAAATACGGCTTCATCGCCCTGAATACAGCCTCGTCCACCGGCGTGGTGGCGCTATGATCAAGGTAGATTTGATTAGGCATAAAATATTTATAATTTAAAATTTAAATCTCAAAATGAAAAATGACAATTCAAAGTGTAAAATTTCTAATTACTAATTAACCTAATCAAATCCTCTGGCTTCGCCAGATCTCGCGAAGCGAAATGAAATATGACAATGACTAATTTCTAAATTTGATTTATTAGTCATTAGAAATTTAGTCATTGATTAGAAATTAGATCAATTAGATATTAGAAATTAATAATTTTTAACTGTCATTTTTCATTTTGACTTTTCCATTTTCCATTTTACATCTGCACCGCTTCCACGTTCTTCACTTCCGGCACTGACCGTTTAATCTCCGCCTCAATCCCCTGCTTTAAGGTAATGGTTGACATGGGGCAATGCGCGCAATGGCCCATCAATTCAACTCTTAAAAGACCGTTATCGGCGTTAAAATCAATAAATTGCACATCACCCCCATCCATCTGTAAAGACGGGCGAACCTGCTCTAATACTTCTTTAATTTTAGCATCAACAGACTTCTCGGTCGTACTTTTTTTCATATTTTTCTCTTTTGTCATATTTTTTTAATTATGAATCACGCATTATGAAATTTTTGTTTTCTGGCTTTATTGTTTTTTTGTTTTCTCGTATTTCTCAATCGCCAGATGCAAAGCCTCAACGCCGAGCATTGAACAATGCACTTTGACCGGCGGCAACCCACCCAAATTCTTAACGATTTGATCCTTAGTCACTTTCAGGGCGTCTGACAAAGTCTTCCCCTTAACCATATCGGTTAAAGCCGACGACACGGCGATAGCCGCGGCACACCCTAATGTTTCAAATTTAATGTCAGCGATTATTTCCTCTGGTTTTTTTGTTTTTTTGTTTTTTTGTTTTTTTGTTTTAATGTAAATCTTCATGATATCGCCGCAGGCCATGTTGCCGACCTGGCCGACAGCGTCGGCATTTTTAATCTGCCCCTGATTATGGGGATTCCTAAAGTGTTGTATCACTTTTTTCGTGTATTGCATAAAACTCAATTAATAATTAAAAATTACGAATTACGACCCGCCTGCCACACGGGCAGGATCAAACTATTTTAAATATTCGTAATTCTTAATTCGTAATTTTTAATTGCTTAGTAGATTTTCACCGTCGTGCCGATCGGCGCCCAATCGTAGAGAAATTTAGCCGATCCGACGCCTAACCTGATGCAACCGTGGGAAACCGGTATGCCTAAATGATTTTCCCCTTCTTTTGCCCCGTTCGGCCAGACTGGCAGTTCATGAATGCCGAAATAACCGTTTTTTAAACTCATCCAATAAGGCATCCAAAGTCCGTAGCTTGACCAGGCCTTAAGCGCCTTACCGTCTATTTTAAAATTTCCCTTTGGAGTCGGCATGCTGGCCTTGCCGGAAGAAATCGTGAATTCACCCATCCTAACGTCGCCTAAAAAATAATACAATTTTTGCTCTTGGCCGGTATTGATTTCTATTTTTTTGGTCAATTTCGCAGCTGATTCAGGATTTAAAGGATCGTAGGCGCCGTTGATTTCTTCCCCGTCCTTAAAGCCGTCGCCGTCAGTATCCGGATCGGTCAAATCAGTATGAAAATTCAGTTCCATTCTATCCGATAAGCCGTCGCCGTCCGGATCGCTCTCTTCCAATTTTATTCTCCCGGGGTTTAAAGGGGAAAAGCCGCTGTTTAGCTCCTGCCAGTCAGAATAGCCGTCGCCGTCAGAATCGGCTTTAAACGGATCAGTCTGATAAATTTCTATTTCATCTTTATCCGGAACCGCGTCCTTGTCGCTGTCCAATTCAACCCCAGCCAGAGCAGGCATCGCTATCAAACATAGTAAAACGATTACTAGCAAATATTTTAACTGAAAATTGAAAAATTGAAAATTCATTGAAAATTGCTTGTCCTCCGTAGCTTTAGCTAAGGGGGGAGAATTAGTAAATTGAAAATTATAACAGCTGGCTTAGCTTAATCTTTTCCAAAGTTGAGTTAATCGCCTCTTCCACTTTTAATAGCACCGTATTGACTTCGCAGTCGCACTCGCCGCTACAATAGACTTTTTTATTTTCGCCAGTGCAATGGAAAGCGTTTAATTCTCCTTCCAAGGTTTTAATTATATCGTAAACCGTGATTTCTTTGGCGCTTCTGGCCAAACCGTAGCCGCCGGACGCGCCTTTAACCGATTTAACCAGGCCGGCTTTTTTCAGGCCGGAAAAGAGCCTTTCTAAATATTTTAAAGAAATCTTTTCTTCCTTGGCGATTAACACCAGGGAAACGCTCCCAGATTTCTCTCGCCTGCCTAAATTTATCATGGCCCTTAAGCCGTAAGTTGAACGTGTGGAAAAAATCATACTGATTTATTCCCCCTTGACAAAGGGGGCTAGGGGGATTGCATTTTGCGTTTTAATCCCTACTAAATTAGTCGGTATTAAAATTATAACATGCCATAAAACCCTGTCAAGTCCTAGCCTTTCCGCTAGGCGGGCTTGACATATATATGAGCATTTGCTATATTTAAATCAGTCAAAATTATTTGACTTTTTATTTTAAATCTTAATTATTCGTAATTTTTAATTCGTAAATCGTAATTCGAAATTCGAAATTCCCTATATGGCTCATAAGAAAGCAGGCGGCTCAACTACCTATGGCCGCGATTCAGAAAGCAAACGTTTAGGCGTAAAAATCCAGGACGGCGGCTACGCCAAGATCGGCTCAATTATTATCCGCCAACGCGGCACTAAATATCGGCCGGGTAAAAACGTGGAAAAA
>Ga0172379_10007041_pt1 | contig 14780 bp, 11 predicted proteins | sample GrowelOW334metaG_FD_119756 | JGI IMG/M metagenome (GOLD analysis project Ga0172379, IMG submission 119756) | Groundwater microbial communities from an aquifer near a municipal landfill in Southern Ontario, Canada - Groundwater well OW334 metaG | ecosystem: Environmental > Aquatic > Deep...
AATATAATAAACGGCAAGGCCATATTTTGTGTGTGGCAAGCTGATTTCTTTAACTTGCGCACCAAGTTTTTCAAAAACTTTTAGCGACTCACGCGTGGCCGCTTCAACCTCTTTATCCATTCCATCAATAAAATATTCTTTTGGAAGTCCGATTTTTAAACCTTTCAAATCTTTTGCATTAAGATTTTTTGTGAAGTCGGGAACTGCGACGTCCGGTGTCGTGGAATCGTGAGTATCTCTGCCGGCAATTACATTTAGCACAAGCGCTGCATCTTGCGCGTCTTTTACCATTGGGCCAATTGTATCGAGCGAAGAAGCCATAGAAATCACCCCAAAGCGCGAAACGCGGCCGTAGGTGACTTTGAGTCCCGTGATTCCGCAATATGCCGCCGGCTGACGAATAGAGCCGCCGGTGTCTGTTCCAAGCGCATAAATACACTCGTCTGCGGAAACCGCTGCGGCGCTTCCGCCGGAAGAACCACCCGGCGTTCGCGTAATATCCCAAGGATTATGAGCAGTGCCAAAGCAAGAAGTTTCGGTGGAAGCGCCGCATGTAAACTCATCGGTATTAGTCTTCCCGACCAAAACCATTCCTGCGGCCTTTAATTTTTTAACAACCGTTGCATCATATGGCGGCACAAAATTCTTTAGAATATTGGAACACGCCGTCGTCTTCACACCCTTTGTGCAAAACACATCTTTTAGCGCCACCGGAATTCCATGCAGCGGCCCCAAATCTTTGCCTTTCGACAGCAATTCATCAGCCTCCGTAGCACCCTTTAGCGCCTCCTCATCATTAACAAAAGTAAAAGCATTTAACTTCGGCTCGAGCTTTTTAATACGCGCTAAGCAATCTTTGGTTAAATCAACCGAAGAAATTTCTTTTTTGCGCAATTTTTCCGCCGCTTCATGAATTGTAAGTCCAGAAATATTCATATTTTAAAAATCCCTAAAAAACATTCTTAACCCTTATTTGATGCCTTTCCTTAGGCAAAGCTGAGCAATTTAAAAGATTTTCCGAATCTGCCAGCACGTCAGAGCCCTGCGCGACTTCGTCTTCTCTCATAACATTAGAAAGCCCAGTCACCTGAGCAGTCGGCAAAACCTTATCGGTATTAACTTCATTCAACTGCTCTACATAATCCAAAATGCCCGAAAGCTCCGTCTGGAACTTTTCCACTTCCTGATCTGTGAGCCCAAGCCGTGCAAGCTTGGCAACATGTTTTACCTGCTCTTTTGTTAGTTTCACGCCAAGATTTTAGCACAAGTACAAGAAGGTCAAAAACACATGTGTCATAAGCGCCTTGATGCTATAATGTTTTAGACATGGAACTCTATGATCAAATTCGCAAAATCTCCTTCATATTTTTCATGCTAATCGGGCTTGTTCATTTTTTGTCAGGATTTTTTGCCATAAATGGCTATTTGCCACAATATAGCGGGCTTGCAAACAGAGTACTTTTTATCCCATTTGTACTCGCGGCAATGACTTATGCATTTTCAAACATAAAATTTTACCTCGCCCAGTACAATAAAGATTCCAAGGCGAGCAGCATCGCAGTTATTGCCGTTGGCGGAGCGGTATTTTTGGGCCTTCTGGCAATTGAAATCTTCGTTTTGGATTCCACTACTCCCCTTTCTATTCCACAAAGTTTATGAAAAAAGTTTTGGCATTTGGAACATTTGACCACTTTCATGCCGGTCACGAATCATATTTAAAACAAGCGCAAGAGCTTGGCTCGTATTTAATTGTAGTGGTTGCCCGCGACGAAACTGTTAAGAAAATAAAAGGCGACTTCCCGGATCAAACGGAAAAAGAACGCCAAGCAGCAATCAAAAAGATGCGAATTGCAGACAAAGTCGTTATCGGTAATTCAACCGACAAATACGAAGTAATCAAAAAATTTAAACCGGATGTAATTGCACTTGGTTACGACCAATTTGCCTTCACATTCAAACTAAGAAAATATTTAATAGATCACAGATACAGCTCAAAAATCGTAAGATTAAAATCATACAAACCGGAAGTTTTTAAATCTTCACTTTTAAAAAAAATCGCCACCGGTGACGATGGCGAAAATACAAACGGCCAACCATATGAAACAGCCCTCATCCTTAATCCTATTGCGCAGGAGCTTTGAAAATCTTCTTCGCAATTATTTAACTGTAATTCCAACGGTTTTGGTAATTGCGGTCGTGCTAACCATGTTCCATGGCATGATTTTGGTGCATGAGAACGCCAAAAATACGCTTAAAAACATTCAACAGAAATTTTCCATTACGGTATATTTAAAAGATGATGCGGACCCTTTTGAAGTCGGGAACACAATAACTTCACTAGAAGACCGCAGCGACATTGTCTCTCCGGTTACTTACACTTCAAAAGAAGCTGCCTGGGAAATGATGAGCAAAACCTTTTCGCTAGATAACGAACTTTTAAAAAAATATAAATTCTCTCTGCCGGCCAGCCTTACAATAACTCCAAAAAATCCAAGTGATGTTCCTCAGATTGAGGCCTTTTTGCAAACCAATGCAGCGAACATATTAAAAGATTCGGCCACAATGCAGGACAAACAAAAAAACATCACAAATCAAATCGTGGAATTCGTTCAAAGTGTGGAAAAGACCACCCAAAGCACGCTGATATTCTTTATAATTCTATTCGTATTGGGAGGAGCTTTGCTTTTAAGTAGCACGATTCACCTGGCAATAACCTCACGCCACACGGAAATAAACATAATGAAGCTGGTTGGATCCTCACACTCAACTATAATTCTGCCATTTGTGATTGAGGGCCTGCTGGTTAGCATAATCGCATTTCTGGTTAACCTCGTAATACTCGCACTACTGCCAATAAGCATTATAAATGTAAAACTTCACCTAAACGCTTTGCTTTTTGAATTCATTGCCACAATTCTTTTGGGCGTGATTGTAAGTTACCTTACGACGCTTTTTCATATTCGCAAAAAAACTTTCTTTTAAAAGATGATAACAAAAAAAGTCACTGGAATAATATTAAATAACCAGCCTTATCTTGAACTGGACCGCAGACTGGTAGTTTTTTCATACGAATATGGGATTATTCACATAATAGCCAAAGGCGTGCGCAAAATAACAAGCCGCCGCGCTTGCCACCTGGATCTTTTTAATCTGGTAAAAATGGAGTTGGAAGAATCCGGCAACGGAGCAAATCGCATCGGATATTTGAGAGAAATAACAATAACCAAGCCTTATCGCGAAATGAAAACCGACCCATACAATTTTTCCGCGGCATGCCTTATAAGTTTATTTTTACGCAAAATTTTGCCCGAAGGAGCGAGCCAAACAAATGTTTTTGACCTCACGGAATCAACTTTTGAGGCTTTAACTGCAGGCAAAGATTCAAAAAAAATCCTCTTCGCATACTTTTTAAAAGTCATGCGAACGCTCGGTTTATTGCCAGACATACTACCTCAAAAAAACGCGAGACAGATGCTCTTTAAGGCGCTTTTAAATATTGATCCTCAATTTACTTTGAACGCGCGTCGAACGCTGGAAATTTTCTCCAGGCTATAAAGCATTCGGTCAAGTTGATCAAAATTATTTATACCAACGATCACGTTAATATCCACGCGATTTTCTTGTGCAGCCCTAACCGAAAAATCAATAATATTTATCTTATTATTACCAATTACTTGCGAAACGTCGCGCATAAGACCAACGCGGTCGTCAGCTTCAACTTTAATACTAACAGGATAACTCCTCATTCCACCGGTAACGCTAACGGGAATCATTCTGGCATCTTGCATATTCTGCAAAACGGAACAGGTTCGTTTGTGAATGGAAACCCCATTACCACGAGTAACATAACCCACAAGCTCATCTGCAAAACTCGCATCACAACAACGCACAAATTGGTATGGCATATTTTCCTCACCATCAATGAGCACTTTTGGTAAATCTTGCTCAGCCGGAATTTTCTTTAATTCACGCGGTTTTGGAGGATCAAACAATTTGCGACCAATAATAATTTCCTCCAAAGTCAAAATCTTTTTTATTAAAGCAAAAGGCAAAAGCGCACCACGCCCAACCTCGCTAATAAGCTCCTGTCTATCTTTTAAAGATATTTTATTGCCTTCAATATTTTTTAACAGAGACAGCCCCTCATCAAGCTGCGGTCTTCCCAATTGCGCCAATTTTTCGTTAACCATTTCTTTACCATCCTTAAAATTCTTATCATCATCCAATCCGTGGAACCATGAACGTATGCGGCTTCTGGCATGATTTGTTTTTACAAAAGAAAGCCAATATTGGCTTGGCGTAGCGTTTTTGCGTGTAATTATTTCAACTACCTCGCCATTTTTTAACGCATAATCAATAGGCACTATATTGCCATTAACTTTTGCACCAACACAGGTGTCGCCAATGTCGCTATGCACGGCATATGCAAAATCTATTGGAGTTGCACCAACCGGCAAATCCTGCACATCTCCACGCGGAGTTAGAACGAAAATTCTGTCACTAAAAACATCAACCCTTAGACCTTCCATTAGTTCCGGATTGCTCTTTGTGTTGCGGGAAGCTTTACCAAGTCCGGCAATCCACGCTTTGTGCTGTTTGAAAAAATTAACAGACGAACTGGCCAACGCTTCTTCAAAATCTTTTGGATCTTTTTTGTCGGAATATCTTTTAATAACTTCATCCAAAGCGGCCAAATTTACAGAACCAACTTCCTCGTACATCCAGTGCGCGGCAATACCATATTCCGCATATTCATGCATGGATTCCGTACGCAGCTGCACTTCCGTAGGCTGTGGATTATCCTTTGGCCCAAGCCCCATAACCGTTGTGTGCAAACTTCTGTATCCATTTATTTTAGGTACGGCGATGTAATCTTTAAAGCGATTTGCAAGAGGAGTGGAATTTTTATGAATTACACCAAGCGCGGTATACAAATGCCCCGTATATTCCTTTCCATATTTATAAATATCCGGCAACACAACTCTCATCGCGAAAATATCAAAAATCTCACCGAGGGAATTTTTTTCCTTTTTAAACATTTTCCTATAAATCGAATAAATGCTTTTTACACGTCCATCAACATTGGCCGAAATGCCTTCCGATCTCAAATTCTCCGCAATAACTTTCTTTGCATTCTCTATATATTGCTCACGCCATTTCTCCGATTCAATAAGCTGATTTGCAATATTGGTGTAAGCCTCCGGATTCGTATATTTAAAACACATGTCTTCCAGCTGTGTTTTTAAACTGTAAATACCAAGACGACCCGCAATTGGGGCATAAACATTTAGCGTTTCCTGTGCAATGCGAATTCTTTTTTCCGGCCTAACAAATTCCAAAGTTTTAATATTATGAAGTCGATCACAGAGCTTTAGCAAAACCACGCGGAAATCCTTTGCCATAGCCAAAAATAGCTTTCTCAAATTATTTACTTGAGGATCATTTAACTTCGAACGCACCTTGCTTAGCTTTACCATACCCCAGCAAAGATTTTTAACTTGCGGTCCAAAATTGCGCTCAATATCTTCTATAGTATGTTCGGTATCTTCCACTACATCATGCAAAAGAGCGGCAATAATCGTGTCTTCGTCGGGATGAAAATCCGTCAAAATAGATGCAACACTTAGCGGATGAATAATGTAAGGTTCTCCGGAAAATCTCTTCTGGTTTTTGTGCGCTTCATTTGCAAAATCAAAAGCGCGCGCGATCCTCTCCAAATCAGCCGACGGAAGGTAATTTTTCACCGATTCCAAAACTGTCTGTATTGTAACCATAAAAGCGTATGATTATAACAGTTTTTTCGGCTAAAAGTAAAGCCCGGCTCTTTTTTACCTTATGGGCTCTTTTAAATCACCTATTTTTTATTGGTTGTAGCGGCAGGCCTCTTTGGCTCCGGCTGGGTAATGTAATCCGCACCACTGTTTGTTTTTATATCAGAAACGCCAATTGGCAAAAACTTCACATCATTATTACCGCTTGTGCTCAATTTGTCGGCCTGTGCCCCTTCTACCGCGATAGGAACAATCAAACTAATATCCGAACCTGTGACATCATAAACTTTAATACCGGCAATCAAAGGCTCGGCATTCAATTCAATATCTCTTATTCTTAAAGCAAACTTATTTAATCCGGTCCCATAAAAACTTTGTATTTTTTGCAGAGCCTTAAATCTGGCCTTTAGCGCCGTCATTTCACGACTGACCAAAATAAAATCACTCAAAGAATCTTGCGTTGCCTGCGGATTAAGCGCATTCATTTGCTCAAAAAACTGCTTGTCGTCCGCATCCTGTTTTACCTGCAGTTCGCCATATTGAGCCTGAATTTTTGTTATATCTTCAATTAAACGAGTATTTTTATCTTTGCTTTCGTTATATAAATTGCGCAAAACCGCCAAATGATTTTCCAGCGTTTGCCTGCGATTAATTGATTTATTTAAAAGCTCATTCAAATTTACGGCATATGCATTTTGCAGCTGCCTAAAGGTCAAAACATAATCGGCGAGTTCCGTTGCGCCCTCTTCTTCTTTGCCAATTGAAGTAGTTGAGGCAATGCCCGTGGCTCCAACCATTTCTGTTGTTATCTCTGCGATTTTTCCAATATTGGAAACTGTAGAAATCCCCGACTGCTCGGAAGAAATATCTGTCGGCGGCTTTGGCTGTTCAACGGTAACTTGCTTGGCGCTTCTATTTTTAAAATATTTATATCCGCTAATTCCTCCAAAAATAAGGACACCAATCAAAACTATGACTCCAATGAAGGTAAAAATTTTGCGCGGAGATAAATTAAGTTCGCGCAAAAATTCTTCGATTTGCGATGCAATACTATCTTCCTCCTCATCAAATTCAATTTCATTTTCTTCTACGGGCTTCACTAATTCTTCTTTAACTTTCTCTATGGCCGGTTTTGTAACTTTTCTTTCGGTTACAATTTCTCCTTCAATCACTTCGTCTTCCTTTTTATCTTTTAGGGGTTCCGGCTTTGGCTTAGGCGTTGGTGCTTCCGGCTTTTTTAATGGTTTTAATGGCTTGACCTGTGGACGAGCCACTTCTGCAACTTTCGCCGGTTCCGGTTTCGGTTCCAGATCAGGATTTTTTTCTGGCACCTGCGGTTTTGCACTTTGACTTCCCCACATGCTCAACAAATCTTGCGCACCGGCTTCTTGCGATTTTGGTGGTGGTTGCTGCGCTGGGTCGGCCCCTGCCTGTGATGGTTTTTGGTCGTCAGCCATAAGTTAATTTATTCATAATATTTTACCACAAAAAAGACGTTTTGGAAACGCCTATAACAGAAGAAATCGCATATAGAGAACATCAAACCTATAGCTAATTTTGTCAACGGCTTTGCTGTGGAAAAAAGCCCCTTAATCAGATAGAATACTGAACCGAATTCTATTCTATAATTTACCCAATTTTATGTTAGTCCCCATCATTGCGGTGTGTGCAGCAGGTCTCGCACTTTTATATGCCCTTTTGCTTGTCATAATGGTCTTAAAACACAGCAAGGGATCAGAAAAAATGCAGCAAATAGCTTCTTATATTCAGGAAGGAGCAAAAGCATATTTAAACCGTCAGTCCGGCACCATCGCAATCGTTGCTATAGTACTTTTCTTCGTTTTGGCTTTCGCTTTCCAAAAAAATGGATTCTTACTTGCAGCCGGATTTATAGTCGGCGCTTTCTTTTCCGGATTGGCAGGCTATATTGGTATGTCGATTTCCGTTCGAGCAAACGTACGTACAGCACAAGCAGCTCACAAGAGCCTTGCAGAAGCTTTGAAAGTGGCATTCCAGGGAGGTTCTGTTACGGGATTCTCGGTTGTTGGACTAGCACTTCTTGGTGTTAGCGCATTTTATATTTTATTCCAAAAATTTAGCGGCCTTCCTCTAAGTTCTGTGCCAAATTTGCTTATTGGATTTGGCTTTGGTGCTTCCTTGGTTTCTCTTTTCGCAAGAATTGGTGGAGGAATTTTTACAAAGGCAGCGGACGTTGGTGCTGACTTGGTAGGAAAAGTAGAAAAAGGAATTCCGGAAGATGATCCAAGAAATCCTGCAGTTATTGCAGACAACGTTGGCGACAACGTTGGCGACTGCGCAGGTATGGGAGCAGATCTTTTCGAAACTTATGCAGTTACTTTAATTTCCGGCATGATTTTGGCAGCTTCTGTAATCGGGACCCAGCAGAGCATCGAATATCCGCTTGCCCTGGGCATTATCGCAGTAGTTGCTTCCATTATCGGCAGCCTTTTTGTAAGGCTCGGCAGAGGCAAAAACATCATGGGCGCCTTGTACAAAGGTTTAGTTATGACCGGCGTAATTTCTGCTGTTGGATTCTATTTTGTTACGGATTACATGTTCAAAGATATTAGACTTTTCTTGGCTTCGGTCGTTGGACTTGTTGTAACTTTATTAATTACAGTAATTACCGAGTACTACACTTCTACAAAATACAAACCAGTTAGATCGATTGCACAAGCAAGCGAAACAGGAAGCGGCACAAATATCATCACTGGCCTTGCTGTTGGATTGCAGAGCACTTGGGCACCGGTTCTAGTGATCGTTGCATCTATTATGGGTGCTTATTACCTTGGCAGCACTTCCACTCTCGCAAATGGCGTTTATGGAATTGCAGTAGCCGCAATCGCAATGCTTTCCACTACCGGTATGGTTATTGCCATTGATTCATATGGTCCTATTACAGACAACGCCGGCGGAATTGCCGAAATGGCGGGTCTTCCAAAAGAAGTTCGTGAACACACAGACCTTTTGGACGCAGTTGGAAATACAACAAAGGCAGTCACAAAGGGCTATGCAATCGCATCCGCAGCTCTGGCCGCACTTGTTCTATTCCAGGCCTACACAGAGGCAATAAAACTTGGCGGATCATCGGTTGTTTTTGATTTAAGCGATCACATGGTTATAGCCGGTTTAATTATTGGAGGACTTTTGCCTTATGTATTCTCATCTTCGGCAATGGCTTCCGTTGGCAAGGCTGCACAAAAAATCGTTCAGGAAGTTCGCAGACAATTTGCGCAGTTAAAAGGAATTATGAGTGGTAAAGACGTACCGGAATATGGGAAATGCGTTGATATCGTTACGAAAGCCGCATTAAAAGAAATGATTTTCCCTGGATTCTTGGCAGTTCTCTCCCCTGTTGCAGTTGGCTTTATACTTGGACCAAAAGCACTTGGAGGCTTGCTGGTTGGAGTTATCGTCTCCGGCTTCTTATTGGCTCTACAAATGTGCACAGGCGGCGCAGCTTGGGACAATGCAAAGAAATATATTGAAATGGGAAATCACGGCGGAAAAGGATCAGATGCTCACAAGGCAGCTGTTACAGGCGACACAGTTGGCGACCCATTCAAAGACACTGCAGGCCCAGCTCTTAACGCTTTAATTAAAGTAATCAATACAGTTGCCCTTATTATTGCTCCACTCGTGGCAGCTTATCATCTATTAGCATAATAAATTAATGACCGTAACTTCTGCGACAATTGATGCAAATACCTTATATTCAAAGCTCACACGTTTTGAGGAGAGGTATGCTGTACTTGTCGCAGAAGACGGTTCTGAGATTCGCTGGCCAATAAAAAATCTTCCGGATCAAATTCAAATTGGCGACAGCGTGGAATTAAAAATCAACACAAAGAAAATCGCCGAGGCACAGGTTGAGGACGAGAAGTATGCCAACATGCGCAAGCTGCTGGAGGAACTTATAAATTAAACTTATTGCAGACCGGACCGGTCCGAAACATCCTAAGCATGGATTAACAGCCATTGAGTTTTTTTAGTATACACAACAAAAAAAACACCTAGGCATGCGCTAAATACAAACTATTTCTTAGCTGGCTTGTCTGCTGCTGGGGCTGGAGTGGCAGCAATTGGTGAACCAGGAGCAACTCCTGTACCTGCGGCACCTTCAGCTGGAACAGCTGCGGCTTCGGCTGGCTTGGCAACTTCTTCAGCACGAGGAGGAGAAACAGTAACAACTGTATCTTCCGCATTGTCCAAAATTGTAATAGTAGAAGGAACTTTCAAATCCTTTACACGCACAGAAGTGTGGAAATCCACGAGAGAAGTAACATCCACTTCAATTGAGTGAATAAGATTCTTAGGTAAACATTTAATCTTAATTTCATGCTTCTGAATATCCAAAACACCACTCATATTCTTTACAGCCGGAGCAATACCAAGAGCAATCACTTTAACTGAAGTAATTACCTCCTTATTCATATCGACAAATATAAAGTCTACATGAGTAATATCATCCGTAACCGCATCAAACTGCACATCGTGAACAAGAACCGGCATTTTTTTACCACCGACTCCCAATTCAATAATTGTATTTTCACCGGCCTTAGCGTAAACCTTTCTAAAAACTTGGTAAGGCATCTGAAGCATCATGTTGGTTTGGCCCTTTCCGTAATAAATTGCAGGAATGAGACCTTCACCGCGAAGAGCTTTTGGTTTTGCGTCTTTTTGCCTCTCTGAGGCTTCTAATACTAAAGAATCCATAGCGAGGGCAATTGTAATGGTATTTTTATTTCAACGCAAGCTAAAACGAGCTATATAACTTATCAGGTTAAAACAAAAGGGCTCACCCCTATTTAAGGCGAGCCCTTTAGTAACTTTATGCTTTATTTTTTACCATTGAGGTCCATCCCCAAAACTATTCATATCCCCTTCATCAAATAGAGGGTCTATGATTCCATTTGCATCCCCTTCGTCAAATAGAGGATCTATGATTGATGAATCATCAGCAGAGCCACGAACTTCTGCTCCAGCAACAGCGTCGACGAACTCATTCGTCTTTACTGCTACCACCAAGTCCATAGCTACTGTAAGTTCACCACTACCACAGAAGTTTGCATCATCTGTACCTGTACAGCCACCCATAATACCCATGGCTTTTGCTGTTCTTACCTCTTCAGCAAATTCAGGAGCAACATCAGTTGGAGCGGCCACACCAGAAATATCTGGTAAGTCTACTCCTGCTTCATCCAAAGCATTTACTACTAGAGAAGCCATTTCTTCTCTTTCAATTGGCTGATTTGCATTTGTAACCGGAGGATTCAAACAATCAGCAACTCCAGCTGCCTGACAAGATGCCCAGAATGGACGAGCCCATGGCTCCATGCCAGGGATTTCTCTAACAAGAGTTGCATTCCTTGCATCAAGGTTATCAAACTCTTCTGGATTTGCACCTGCAGCAAGTCTAACCACGCGAACTACCGCCTGATTATATGTTTCTGGATTTGCAATACCGAAGTTCTTGTTCTCCGTGCTTACCAATTTGTTAGCAGCAGCAAGAGTACACCAGCTTCCCTGCCACTCATTCATAGGACAGTCATAAGCTGCAATAACTCCTTCTGATCTCTGCATAGCAAGTTCATCTTCAGAACCCATGATAGTCTCAACAGTATCCTGGAATGCCTTAACTGCTTCAATTTCTTGTGCATTAGTCAAAGCATCAGAATTAACTTGTGAAGACAAAGCGTCGAAAGCTTCTTTCACATCAGAAGCAGCATCCGAGCTCATACCACCGGCGATGTCGTTATTAAGAACATCGGCAATAATTGCTTTTGCTTCTTGTGGAACTTCCGGGATTACTTCGTTAGCAATTGCAATAACTTGTTCTGTACGTTCTGTTAACTGTCTACCCAAAGTGCTTGTAGCAGTATTACCAGTCAAACGTGCGAGCTGTTCTTTTGCAACCCCAAGAGAAGCAATCATATCTTTTGCTTCACCTAAAGAAGCAGAAAGCTTGGCTGTTTCGGCCAAAAGATCCTGATATCTCTGGTCCATTGCGGCCATTTGATCCTTAAGCGCTGCAATTTCAGCCTTTAATAGCGTCAATTCATCGCTTTCAAGATCGTTACGATCACCAATGTCTGCGTAAGCTTGTTTATCAAACTTTACGAAATTCATTGGACCCTTAACAAATGGCATAACCATTTGCATAATTTGTTCAAAATTTGCAGATGCTGTTTCTTCATCTCCAGCATCACAAGCTTTTGTACCTGTATCTATCAAAACTTTTACTTTCTGTGCAACTCCAGTAGGCAACATTTTGCCTTCTTTTGAGAATTTTACAGAAGCTTCCTTAATACCATCACAAGAAAACTTAGATTGCTGAGCCTGTTCAGACTCACAACCCTTATTAACAAGGGCTTTAACTAGATCCTTCATAACGCCATATGGCATACCAAGGTATCTTTGTGCAGGAGGCATACATTCTTTGTCCATTTGACCTTGAGGTTCAAAGAATCCACACATTGGACCACCCATTGAAACCTTTGTAGGCATCATATCTGTTGTGTTGCCTGGATTTTGTGCCAAAAGGACTGAGTTAAATCCGAAATCAAACTTTTTATCCATTCCATTATCTGAACCAAAGTTCTGATCCATCATTCCTCCACGATCAAAGGCTGAACCAAAATCCTTATTACCCATTGGAGCAGAACCTTTCATTGGCTGTTTGTTCATTCCATTATCATTCATTGGTCCCATTCCACCACCATTCATTGGTCCCATCATATTTCCACACTTTTCAAAATCAGGTTGCCATGTTGCAAAAATATCTACACCGGCTGGCAAAGATGATAATGGATTGCTGGCAAATTTTTCGAGAGCCTTATATTCTGCCGTATCTTTTAAGTGTTTGAAATTTGAAAGTTCTCTTTGTGCATCGCGCATAATAAAGCCGATTTGGCGGCAGCTATCTAGGCTTTGCATAAGACCTGGACGTTGTTCTTGTTTTTCATTGTCCCATCCACCAAAGAGTTGAGACAAAATTCCATCTCCATTTGGACCACCACGAAGAGTATCAAATTTTGCCATAGCGGCCATAACCTCGTCTTCAGTAGCAGTTGAACTCAAAGCTCTAATCTCATCAAATACAGTTTGTGATTGTGTAATGATTGATTGAATTTGAGCAGCTGCAGGACAAGAAATACCAGCTTGTAGAGAAATTTCTTTCAATTGATCCGCTGCCTGAGTAAGATCACACTCACGTGGGCGGAAACCGTTACCTTGTCCCCTACAAACAGAGACATTATTTTTGTCTGTTAATACTGCTTCTTGTTTTAAACGTTTAATTTCCTGTGCAATATTTGCACCGAGCTTAACATTGTCCATGTTCATGTCTCCGAACATGTCATCGAATTGTGAAAATTGATCCTGACCAAAATTACCAGATTTACAGAAAGGATTGTTGTAATCTTTTGCACAATCGAATTGAGGCATAAATTGACCTTTTTGCCCCATTTGATTCATTGGGTTCATTGTATTTGGACCTCTGTTGTTTTTATTACATTTCTCAAATCTTGCCTGTTCTGTTTTACGTTGCTGTGCCCAAGAATCACATGTCATGTCTTTCTGTACACATTGTGATTGAGTATTGGTTGCCATAGGAGGATTACATGAATCGCCCTGGCCTCCAGTACAATCGTAAAAAGTCTTTGGCATTTTTACTTGGCCTCCCCATTCATCCGTACAATCAAGCATATCTTGATTGAAATCGTATGGTTTAGGCTGAGTAGTCATTGTATCGTCGGTACCACGCATATCTTGTACGCAACGGTTGTTGTACATATGTTGACCCATAGGACAATTTGTCGGTGGCATAGTGCCTTCCATTCTGCATGGGCGAGTCGCAGTTGGCTGTTGGCCCGCTGCACAAACCGGCATATTTGTTGGAGGAACCTGCGTGCGCTGTGAACACTCAACCTGTGTTACTGCACAGCTATTGTCTGTACATCTAATTGGTGTTGATTGTGGACATTGCCCTGCTGGTGGCATAGTGCCTTCCATTCTGCATGGAACTGTTGCAGTTGGCTGTTGGCCCGCTGCACAAACTGGCATGTTTGTTGGAGGAACCTGCATACGCTGTGAACATTCCAACTGTGTCATTGCACAGCTATTGTCCGTACATCTGATTGGCATATTCTGTGGACATTGTCCTGCCGGTGGCTGAACATTTCCACAATCCGCTGCTGCAACACGACATGAACCGTCTCCACATCTAATTGGTGTAGACGATGGACATTGATTTGCTCCATCCACTGGACACGTTGTACCAACTGGAACAGAAGTTCCGTTTGGACATGGCTGCATTTGTGGTTGCTGTTGAGGACATCCCGCTGCTGGGACAGTAGTTACGCCGTCCGGACATCTTGGACAATCATTATAAGTTGGCGCAGTTACCCCATTTGGACATGTAATAGTTGCTGGTTGTGCCGACTGACAATTTGGTGGCACTCCAGTCATACCCGCTGGACATGTTGCCGGTGGCTGAACTTGCCCACCATTTCTTGCTGCATCTGCAGCATCACAAGTTGGTCCATCTGCACATGCTCCAATTGACTGACACATAAATTGACCAGCCGGACAAGAAGTCTGCGCGCTGGAAAGACCGAATGTAAGCGCTATCACCAAGGCTGCAACGGCGAACATTCCGCCTGCACCCAAGTATAGGTGATGTGCTTGTAACTTTTGTTTTTTCATATTTATTTTTGTTAAGAGATATAGAAAAATTACAATTTTAAATTAAGAAGTTCCTTGGAGCTCGACTAATCTCCAAGTGGAATTAATAAAGTTTTGTGAACCGCGTGAATAAGAATCCATAATTTTGTATTTATTTTCTGACACACATTCTGTGCATCTATAATAATTATAATACAAAAAGAACTTTGTGTCTAGTCCCTTTTTTACCCACTCCCCTTGCTCGAAAAGAAACGCACATGTAACCTTATGCCATGGGATTTTTCGACAAAGCGAAGGACATGT
>Ga0172379_10007042_pt1 | contig 14777 bp, 9 predicted proteins | sample GrowelOW334metaG_FD_119756 | JGI IMG/M metagenome (GOLD analysis project Ga0172379, IMG submission 119756) | Groundwater microbial communities from an aquifer near a municipal landfill in Southern Ontario, Canada - Groundwater well OW334 metaG | ecosystem: Environmental > Aquatic > Deep...
CCGAATGGATTTCATCAAGGTGAAGAACCTCGGCGCAAGTGCTGCCAAGGAGCGGCCCTGCCCCGGCGCAGAAGAGCGACATTGGAACCGATTGATGCAGGTCAAGGCGGGTTTGAGGCCCTTTGCGTCTCATCGGTCAGCATCATCGACCCAGGTTGTCCTCACATCCCAACCCAGCAACCCAATGAAGACGTCCGCACGCCGCTCCCGCAAAGCATCACGCCCTCACCCACTCACAACATCCTCAACAGCGTCAACCGGCTCAGATCCGTCATTGGATGACGCCCAACCACAAACACGACATGAGCCCTGACTCTGAAGCAGAGAAGTCCATTGACACGCCGGCCGTGCATGGAGCGCGGCGTTCACGCCGCAGAAACTCACGGCAGAAAAAATACGCCCGGATAACAACAGACTTGCGCACGTTTCTGCGGCCTGAAGGCCGCGCTCCGCGCCGTCAGTTGCAGCCTGCCCCGGAGTTCAGGCTGAGATCAGCGACGATACTCCCTTCCTTCGCACACAAAGTTTTGCTTGCCCTGTTGTTGTTTGTCAGCGGTGTGGCGGGGGCGGCGGAAAGCGCCTCCGCGCTGACCCTGACCGTTGATGAAGCGCGCGGCGAACTGGATGTGCGGCTCGGGGAGCGCCGGCTGCTCGTCTATTCGTTCGCGACAAATCAGTTCAAACCCTACGTCCGGGAACTCTGGTCGCTCCAGGGCGCAAACGTGCTGCGCGATGCGCCGGCTGATCACCTGCATCACCACGGCCTGATGTATGCCATCCGGCCCAACGGCGTGAACTTCTGGGAGGAACGCGATCAGCCGGGCGTCGAGAAACCCATCCGCTTCCTCGACCGCCAGTCCGGACGCGATGCGCAGGGGCGGCCAAAGGCAAGTTTCACGCAGTTGATAGACTGGGTGGCCGACAGCAACCGCTGGGCGGCGGACTCCGAGTCGCTGGCCCTGCTGGTCGAGCGCCGGACGATCACCCTCACCGTGGACGAGCCGTCCGGTGAAGTTGCCGTGCGCTGGCAGGGCCGGTTTCAGGCCGGGCACGGAGCGGACCGGGTGAAGCTGCAGGGTTCCGTCTACAATGGCCTTGGGCTCCGCCTCCCCCAGTCCTTCGACCTGGTGGCACACCACTTCAACTCCGAATCCACACCCGGCCTTGGAACGCAGAAGTCTGACATCACTCCGGCGCGCTGGAGCGCCGTCACGCATGAAATCCTGGGGCGCGACCACACGCTTGTGCTGATGGGGCAGCCGGCGAACGCGGGCGCGACGCACTTCTTCACCATGCTCAAGCCCTTCACGTATCTCTCGGTGACGCAGAACCTGGAGAAGGCCCCGCTGGAATACAACCGGGGCGACCCCTTCGATCTCGACTACCTCCTGCTCGTTTACCCCGACAAGCGCCCGGCGGAGCAAATCGAGGCGCGCCACGGGCAATGGCTCAAAGAGCGCGGCCGGTGAAGGCGGCCAGACACCCTGCGTATGAAAGGCGGACGACGGTCAACGAAGGGAATCGCAGTCTTCAGACAGGCTCTGAGGGAACGTCCGCAGGCCGGTGGATTTCAAACGCTACGGCTTCCTTCCCGCAAGGCGGTAATCCCTCGGCGTCCGGCCAAACTGACGCCGGAAGAGCGTGGCGAAGTATTGGCTGGAGGTGAAGCCGCACGCCATCGTGACATCGATGACACTGCGCTGCGGTTCCGCCCTCAACATGCGCGCGGCGGCCTGGAGCCGGCATTGATTCAGGTGCTGGATCGGCGTCGCGTTGGTGAGCTGCTTGGAATGGTGGATGAAATGCGTCGCCCCCAGACCGCACTGCCGCGCCATCGATTCAACCGTCCACTCCGCCGCCAGGTGATCGAGATTCCCCCGCAAATCCGCCCAGAACAATTCAACCGTGCGCTGCGTGCTGGCAAGCGATTCGTCCAGCCTGATCTGCTGCTGGCGGAACATCTCAAGCACCAGCACAAACAGCTCGTTGAGAAGCGCGGTGAGCCGGGAGACGTTGCAGCCATCGCGGTCGGTTTCCACCGCGGCGGCGACCCGCTGGAAGCAGTGGCGGATTTCAGGCGTGGCACGCCAGACGGGGCGCTCATTCTGGCGCAGCCCGTCGGTCAGCTCGCGCATGTCTTTCTTCGTCAGCACCAGCCACGACGGCCACCGCCAGGGTTGATGCGGGCGGCGCACGCCGACGTCGAGGATGAGCCAGTGGAGGCGGCCCGCGCCGATGCTGGGATCGCCCACGCGATGCCGCTGCCACGGGCGCGCAACCGTCAGGTCGTCCGGTCGCAGATGACAGTGATGGCTGTCCACGGCGTAGGCCACGCCGCCGCGTTCAAGGAAGGTCAGCTCGATGCCCTCGTTGTAATGCCAGTCCAGGCCCCAGTCCTGCGAACACTGCGCGTCCCAAAAGCCCACCGTCTTCACCCCCGGCAGGGCGGTGCGGTCCAGTTTTTTTCCCGGATACTGCCCGCGCGCCAGCGCCGTAAGGTTCACGCTTCCGCGCGCGACCGCTTCCACCAGGGGCGCGCAGTTGTTCGCCTGGCAGGTCTTTCCGCGCTCCTGGTAAATGGGCGGGGTCACGATGTTAAATATTTTTCAGTGAAGGATGTTGCACGACGGCCTTCGCCAGATCTGCCAGCTTGCTGCCACGACAGGCTGGCAAAGGCCGGTGAACTTGTGAAACGGAATGTTCGGAACGGCCATGTGCGCGGCTCGCCGGATGCGGCGGCAGGCAATGAAGCGAATCCACCGACGCTGACATGAAAACGGCACGCAATCAGCATTTGTTCCCCGCCCTGGCGGCGTTCGGCCTGCTCGCGGTTTGCGTGACGGCGCGGGCCGCCGAAGGCGTATCCGTCACGGCTCCGAACGCCGCAGCCGTCAAAGCCCCGGCCACTCCGCCCGCAGGTGCCGCGATCCGGTCTTCCGCCGTGCCCGGCACCGCCGGGACGGTCCCGGCTCCCGGCGCCGGACCGATCCAGAACGAGTTCTATTACTACCGCCTCGAAACGATCCCCATTCCGAAGAACGTCTCCCTTGAAATCGGCGGCATGGAGTTTCTGCCCGACGGACGGCTTCTGATGGGGACCAGGCGGGGAGAAATCTGGGCGTTCAACAAGGGCGAGTGGAAGCGCTGGGCATCCGGGCTGGACGAAGTGATGGGCATCTGCCCCACCGGCACCAACCAGGTCGTCGTCTCCCAGCGGCCCGAGCTGACGCGCATCACCGACCGTGACGGCGACGGCGTGGCCGATCAATTTGAAACCCTCGCCGACGCATGGAACTACTCCGGCCACATCTACGAGTGGACCTTTGGCCCCGTGCGCGACAGCGCGGGCAACTTCTACGGCACGCTGGCCTGCTGGTTTTTCCCGACGATGCGCTACGAACGGTCACCCTATTCGGGCTGGGACATCAAGCCGCCGGCCGGCTGGACGCCCGGCACGAACACGGCCTGGCGCGGCTGGTGTTTTCAAGTCACCCCGCGCGGCGAGTTCATCCCCTGGGCCAGCGGCATCCGTTCGCCCAATGGCATCGGCTTCAACGCGGATGGCGACCTGTTTGTGACCGACAACCAGGGCGAATACTTCGGCGCATGCGTGATGCACCACATCACCAAGGGGGCCTTCCACGGCCATCCCAACGCGCTCTTCTGGGGGCCGGACGCGGTCAAGGACCCGTTCTCCATCCCCCTTGAAGAAATGGACGCGCGACGCAAGCTGCCGGCCATCCAGTTCCCCTACGGCGTGATGGGACAGTCCGCCGCCCAGCCGCTGCTTGCCCCCACGGGCGGACGCTTCGGGCCGTTTGCCGGCCAGCTCTTTGTCGGCGACCAGACCAAGTCGGTCGTCATGCGCGTGGCACTGGAAAAGGTCGGTGGCGAATATCAGGGCGCGTGCTTTCCGTTTCGCACCGGCTTCCAGTGCGGCAACAACCGCGCCGCCTTCGCGCCCGACGGCAGCCTTTGGGTGGGCCAGACCGACCGTGGCTGGGGAGCCGTGGGCGGCCAGCCCTTCGGCCTCCAGCGCCTCGTGTGGACCGGCGAGACGCCCTTTGAAATCCACTCGCTGCGCCTGACCCGCGAAGGCTTCGACGCCACGTTCACCAAGCCCGTGGACCCGAAATCCGTGGGCGACCTTGCCGCGTGGTCCGTCCAGCGCTTCCGCTACCACTACCACCGCAAATACGGCTCTCCAAAGATCGACGAGCAGCCCGTGCCCGTGAGCGCCGCGCGTGTGAGTGCCGACGGACGCACGGTGTCGCTGGCCCTCGGTGCCGGCGGGCTCGCGCCGCGTTTCCTCTACGAATTTCATCTGAGCGGTGCCCGTGCCGCCGATGGCACGGAGCTGCTGCACGACGCGGCCTACTACACCTTGAACCGGCTCAAAGAATGAACCCGACCGACCCGAAACAACCGGCTTCGCTCCCGTCGCTGCGGCGTCCGGCACGGCGCGCAGGCGGCTGGCTTCGGGCCGGCATCATGGTGCTCCTCTGTGGAGCGTCCGTCTCCGCCGCCGATCCCTCCGGCCTGCTTTGCTCCGCCACGGATGGCCGGCGCTCGATTGTGTTCGCCGTCCCCGCACCCGGTTTCACGCTCAAGCCGGACGAATCGCTTCACCCCCAGCTAGGCCCCGCCTTCCGTGCCGAATGGAGCGGTTTCCTGCGCGTCCCACGCGCGGGGCGATACACGCTCCGTGGCGAAGCACGCATCCGGATCGGCGACATCGAGCTGACCAACGCGCCCGTCCACCTGAACGCCGGCGATCTGCCGTTGCACATCGAGTTCAACCGCGTGCCCGGCCCGGCCCGGCTCCAGCTCTGGTGGGAGTCGGAGTTTTTCTCGATCGAACCGCTCCCCGCATCCGCACTGACCCACCGCGCCGCCGGCGACATCCTCGCCCCGGCGACACAACTTGCGCGAGGCCGGGCCCTGGCTGAATCACTCCGCTGCGCCGCCTGCCATGTCCCGGCGGAAGCCCCGCTCCGCGCCCAGCCTGCGCGCCCTCTCACGCTCGTTGGTGAGCGCGCCAACGCCGCCTGGCTCTTTCACTGGCTGGCCGGCCCGCATCCCGCGCCCGGCGTCACTCATCCCCTTCAACTGCGCAACCCGCAGGACCGTGCCGATGCCGCCGCCTATCTCGCGCAACTCAAGTCCGGTCAGGCTCCGAATCCAAAGCTTGCCGGCGGCAACGCCACGGCGGGCCGCACCCTGTTCACGAGCATCGGCTGCACCGCCTGCCACAACGCCGGCGACCGGCCGCTCGACGGGCTTGGTTCCAAGTTCACCGCCGTGCAGGCCGCCCTCTGGCTGTCACGGCCCGCCAACAATCCCGAAGCCCATTCGCCTGACTTCAACCTCAAGACCGAGGAAGCCCGCGACCTCGGCGCGTTTCTCGCCGCTTCGCGGCGGACGGAGTTTGAAACCCCGCCGCCTGCGGGCGATGTGGCCCGGGGGCGGGCTCTCGTGGCGGCCGGTGGCTGCCTCAATTGTCATCCGCTCGCCGACCCCGCGCTGCCGGCCGCGCGAACGGTGAAGGCGGCGGCATTCGCAACGCTCCGGCCCGATCAGGGCTGCCTCGCCGTGGCGTCACCGCAATCCGCGCCGGACTTCCAGCTGGCCGCCGCCGACCGGACCGCGCTGGCGGCCTTCATTCGCAGCCCGGACGTGAGCGCCGCGCCGGTGCAGGACTTCGCCCGCCGGGTCGAGACGCTGCGTTGCGCCGCCTGCCACGAATGGCACGGCCCGCCGAAGGTGGAACAGGCCCCGCAGCAATCACCGCCGCCGCTCACCATCGCCGGAAACAAGCTGCGCACGGCTTGGGCTCAAAAAGTTCTCCTCGAACGCAAGCGAGTGCGTCCCTGGCTGGCCCTGCGCATGCCGCATTACCGCGCCGGTGACGTTGCCGAGTTCCCCGAGCTGCTCGCCACGCAGGTCGGGGCGGAGCCGGGCGATGGTCCGCGCGTGCCGCCGCCGAGCCTCGCGCTCGTGCGACAGGGCGTGGCCCTGCTCGGCCGTGGCGAAGGCGGGCTGTCCTGCATCGCCTGCCACGACTTCCGGGGCGCACCCGCCGGCGGCGACATGCACGGGCCCGACCTGATCGAGATGGACGACCGCATCCGCGCCGACTGGCTGGAGCGCTGGCTGCGCGACCCGGCACGGCTCATCTCCGGCACGGCCATGCCGCAGTTCTTCGCCGACCAGCCCGCCGCCGCCGTGGCGGAGAAAATCAACCGCATCACAGCTGCGCTGGCCGCCGGGCGCACCATGCCCGCGCCGGAAGGTTTGAACGAGGAGAGCCACACCTACCTGCTCACCGTGCGTGACGAGCCGGTGCTCTTCCGGGGGTTTCTGACCGAGGTCTCGCCCCGGACGATCGCCGTCGGCCTGCCCGGAGGGCTGTCGTATGCGTTCGATGCCGAGGCATGCCAGCTCCGGCTCGCATGGGCGGGGGAATTTCTCGACGCCCGGCCCACATGGCACGGACGCGGTGCCGGGCCGGCGAAGATTCTCGGCGACACATTCCACAACGCGTTGAGACATCCGCTCCGCGTTGGCAGCCGCACGGATGATTCCAAAATCCGCTTCCGCGGCTACGAGCTGGTGAACCGGACGCCTGTGTTCATCTATGAACTCAACGGCGCTTCCGTGCGCCTGGGCGTGCGCGCAGACGTGGCGAGCGAAGCGCTTCAATGCAGTTATGAAATCGAGCACGCCCCCGGCCCGGTCTGGTTTCAGGCGGCTCCCAGCACGAGCGTGGCCGGCGGAGGACGCCCGCTCGTCCCCGGCGCGGACGGCTGGATCGCAATCCCGCACGACACGTTGGTGAAGTTCAGCGTCGTCATCACCCGTCCGGCGGCGCGGCCAGCGGCGGTGCGCCCGGACTGACGCTCAAATCCATCATGCTCCAGCTCAAGGCAAACATGCCCCGGTTCCTCAACAAGCTTCTGCTGCTCTTCGCCGCCATCCTCAGCTTCGCGACCGCGCCGCTCTCTGCGGCGGCCAGCCAGAGGCCCAACGTCATCCTCTTCCTCGTGGACGATCTTGGTTACGGGGACATCGCCTGCCACGGCAATCCGCACGTCAAGACGCCGCAGATAGATGCGTTTGCCCGGGAGGCGGTCGAGCTGACGCAATTCCACGTCAGCCCGGTGTGTTCGCCGACACGGGCGTCGCTGATGACGGGGCGCTACAACTTCCGCACCGGCGTGGCCGACGTGTTCGGCGCGGCCACGCTGATGGATGCGGCCGAGGTCACGATTGCCGAGCAGTTGCGGGCGGCGGGTTACGCCACGGGCATTTTCGGCAAGTGGCATCTGGGCGATGACGCGGGGCGCAGCCCGAACGGCCAGGGGTTCGACGAGTCGCTCAGTTTCAGCGGCCCGGCGCTGCGCAGGTATTTCGATCCCGAACTGCTGCACAACGGCGCGAAGGAGAGACACACCGGCTACTGCATGGACATCTTCACCGACGCGGCCATCGCGTTCGTGAAGCAGAACCGCGCGAAACCGTTCTTCGTTTATCTGCCGGCGAATCTCATCCACACGCCGTTGCAGGTCGCTCCCGAACTGCCCGCCGAATACGACGCGCTCGGCCTCGACGACAGCACCAGGAAGATCTACGGCATGATCCGCAGCGTGGACAACAACTTCGGCCGGCTGCGCACCGCGCTGAAGGAGCTGGGGTTGGAGGACAACACCCTGCTCATCTTCACGTCTGACAACGGCCCGCAGCTGGGAATCCCGCAGAAGGATCGTTTCACCGCCGGTTTGCACGGCTTGAAAGGCTCGGTCTATGAGAACGGCATCCGCGTGCCGTGCTTCATGCGCTGGCCCGGCGGATTCCGGAGTCCGGCGAAGATGACGCGGCTGGCGGCGCACATCGACGTGCTGCCGACGGTGCTGGAGGCGTGCGGAGCCGGCGCAACGGCCGGGCCGAAACTCGACGGCATCAGCTTTCTGCCGCTGCTGAAAAATCCCGCCGCAAACTGGCCCGACCGCACGCTGTTTCTCCAGTGGGACAGCGGCCAGACGCCGCGCCGCGGGCACGCCTTCACGGCGCTCACGGAGAAATGGAAGCTCGTCCAGCCGTGCGGCATGGATGCAAAGCCACAGCAGCACATCCGCGACACCTACGCCGGGTTCTGCCGGTTGCAGGGCCGGGGCGAGCGCAGCATCGGGGGCGCGCCGCGTCACGAACTTTACGACATCGCCGCCGATCCGGGAGAGACGAAGGATCTGGCCGCCGCGCATCCGGACGTGGTCGCGAAACTGCGGGAGCAATACGAAGCGTGGTTTGGTGACGTTGCAGCGCGGTGGTTGTCTCCTCAGGCAGGACCGCAGGAAGCAAAGCCCGCTCCGAGCGAGGGGCGCAAAAACCCCAGGAGGAAGGTGCAATGAACCCGAACTCCGAAGTGGACGGCAACCGTCGGCGGGGGGCGCGGCCTTCAGGCCGCAGAAGCGTGCGCCAGTCAGTGGTGGTCCGAGAGCACTTTTGCTCCAGGGGCTTTCTGCGGCGTCAACGCCGCGCTCCTCGCACCATCGGCGTTTCATCCGCGTTCTCTGCTTCGGAGTTCGGGGTGAAGCGAAACTGCGGCTCTTAAAAAGCGAAGACATGACGCCCTTGAAAATCCTTCCGCTTCTCCTGTGCTTCCTGACAGCGGGTCTGACCCCGGGCCTGGCGGCTCCCGGACCGGCCGGCACGCATCGTGTGCTGCTATTCTCCAGGACCCTGGGCTTCCGGCACGCTTCGATCACCAACGGCATCGCGGCCATCCTCGCCCTCGGCGCGGCAAACGGATTTGCGGTGGAGGCGACCGAGGATTCGGGCGTGTTCACCGCCACGAACCTCGCGCGCTTTCAGGCCGTGGTGTTTCTGAGCGTGACCGGTGACGTGCTGAACCCGGAGCAGGAGCTGGCGCTTCAGGATTACATCGAAACCGGCGGCGGCTTCGCGGCGATTCACGGCGCGCTGTTCGGCCCGCTGGCCTGCGAGGACAAATGGGCGTGGTATGGCGACATGTTCCGCTGCGCCTTCACCAACCATTCCAAGGTGCTGCCCGGGGCGGTGAACATCGAGGACGCCGCGCATCCCGCCAACGCCGGGCTTCCGGCACGCTGGGAGCGCACCGAGGAGTGGTATAATTACACCGGCTCTCCGCGCAGCTGGGCGCGCATTCTCGCGACGGTGGATGAATCCACCTATTCGGGCGGAAGGATGGGCGCGGACCATCCCATCATCTGGTGCCGGCGTGTGGGCAAAGGTCGGATGTGGTTCACGGCGATGGGACACACGCCGAAAAGTTTTGACGAGCCCCTGATCCGGCAGCACCTCCTGAACGGAATCCGGCTGGCGGCCGGTTGGATATCGGGTGAGTTCGAGCCGAATGACCCGCCCTGCGCCGGCGCATCCTGGCGGCATGAGCCGGGCTCGGTGGCCCTGACGCAGAAGGGGCGGGTGATCTGGCAGTTCAACTTCGCCACCAACGCAACCAAGCCGTTTTTCCATCCCGTGGCGCTGCCCGGCGGGCCGGTGCTGACGTGGGACCGTCCGACGGACCATGTGTGGCACCGGGCGCTGTGGTTTTCCTGGAAATTCATCAACGGCCTCAACTACTGGGAGGAGAATCCGAAAACCGGCGCGGCCCAGGGGCTGACGGTCTGGTCCAAACCGCAGATCGAAACCCGCCGCGATTTGTCCGCCCGCATCGCGATGGACATCAGCTACCGTCCGGCCACCAACGGACAGGCCGTTCTGACCGAACACCGCGTGATCGAGATTTCGCCGCCGGACGCGGATGGGGCTTACCGCCAGGATTGGGCGATGACTTTCACGGCAGGCGGCGAGGATGTGCGTTTGGATCGCACGCCGCTTCCCGGCGAGCCTGGCGGCGCGGTGCATGGCGGATACGCGGGCTTGTCCGTGCGGTTTTCCAAAACCATGCAGGCCGGGCAGGCGGTCACGATGGAAGGGCCGGCGGAGTTCGTCGAGGGCCGGCACCGCAGTCGTTCGATGGCCATGGATTACTCGGGGGAATTCGACGGAAGCGCTGCCGGCATCGCCATCCTCGACGCACCGGCCAGCCTCAACAGTCCCACGCCCTGGTATGCCATCAGCAAGCCTTTCCACTACTTCAGCCCCGCCGTGATCTGCTACCAGCCGCAGACTCTCAAGGCAGGACAGCAGCTGTCCTTGCGCTACAGGGTCATCGTGCATCCGGGCCGCTGGAGCGCCGAACAACTGGGCCAGGCCTCCAGGCTCTTCACAATCATCCGACCCTAGAACGACTCCACCGACACCAAACCATCAACCACAGGATCAATTATGGGAAAAATCCACCTCGGCATTAACATGGAATTCGTCCGCCACGCGGACAAAAACTTCGAGTGGGGCGTCAAGAAGGCCGCCGAGTTCGGCTACGACTATGTGGAGCCCATGCTTCACTGGGGCCGCGAACTTCTCAGCGAAGCCGGTTACTTTCACAGCGTTTCGATGCTCGACGATCCCCTGCGGGTCAGGCGCGCCTGCGAGCAGGCCGGCATCAGGCTCTCGGGCGTCTCCGCCCACACGCCGCTCTGCAAGCCCGAGATCAGCGTCGAGTATCTGAAACAGGCGATCCGTTTCGCGGCCGAATGCGGCGCTCCCGTCGTGAACACCGACGAAGGCCCGAAGCCGGCGTGGACGACGGAGGAGGAGGATCACGTCCTCATGCGTTACACGCTCATGGAGGCCGCGAAGGTGGCCGGACCGCGCAACATCTCCATCGGCCTAGAACCCCACCAGCAATACAGCAAGACGCCTGCGGGCCTCGACCGCATTTACAAGCTGGTGAAAAATCCTGCCATCGGCATCAACTTCGACACCGGCAACAGCTACCTCTCCGGTCAGGATCCTTACCGCTGGCTGGAGCGCGTCGTCGGGCGGCTCGTGCACCTGCACGCCAAGGACATCGCCATCGAACAGTCGGACGCCGAGCGCGGCAAGGTCACCGGAACGCCGGTCGGCTGCGCGTGCGGCGACGGGGTGATAGACTGGGCACGCGTCATCCGGATCTGCCGGAAGGCCAGGCGTGACATCGTCCTGTCCGTCGAATGCGGCACGGTCGATCAGGCGGCACGTTCCATCGCGCACCTCCGGAAACTGATCTAGGGAACAAGGGCCTGCGTCTGGCGTGAGTTCCCGCCGTGTGAAATTTCTCCGGCGGCCTGGAGATTGAGACGGACCCTCGCCAGCGGGTGAAAACAGCGTTGGGGTCGCTGACGGGACAGACCCGGCGTTGATATTCAGAGTGAGCGTTACGCCCGGCTGCGAGCCGTTGTGAAACGTGGACTTGCGGTTCGCCCGGGGATGCCCTCCCAACGTTCGAACCGATTGATGCAGGTCAAGGCGGGTTTGAGGCCCCTTGCGTCTCATCGTCCAGCATCATCGACTCAGGTTGTCCCCACACCCCAACCCAACAACCCAATGAAGACATCCGCACCCCGCTCCAGCAAAGCATCACGCCCTCACCCCCTCAAGATCTCCGCCCCCGCCGCAGGCATCCAGCTGGGCATGCACACCGACAACTGGCGCACCTTGAGCGGCTCCTTCGACCAGGCCGTCGCCTCCGCCGTCCACCACCGCCTCCCCTTCATCGAGTTCGGCCTCGTTGACGGCCAGAACTTCATCCAGGGCCTGGGCTACGATCCCGCCCTCCCCATGGACGTGGACGAGATGGCCATCAGGCGCTGCCTCGACGAACGCGGCATCCGCGTCTCCCAGATCGATGCCGGCTATCCCCTCACCGGCCAGAAGGGCGCCGTTTACGGCGTGCCCTACGTCTGGCGCGCCATCCGCATGGCCCATCTGCTGGGCTGTCCCTACGTGGACAGCACCGACGGCGCGTCCAAGCCCGCCGGCTGGACCGACCGCCAGACCATCAACCAGTGGCGTCTCAACCTCCGCCTCGTCCTCGAACGGGCCGAGAGTTTCCAGGTGGGCGTCAACCTCGAACCCCACGGGCCCTTCACCCAGAACATCGAGCTGATGGTCAAAATCCTCAAGGAGTTCGACTCCCCGTGGCTGGGCGTCAACTTCGACACCGGCAACACCTTCATCGCCGGACACGATCCGCTGACCTACCTCAAGGCGATCCGCCCCTGGCTGCGTCATGTTCATTGCAAGGACGTGCCCAAGGCCATGGCGGAGGCCGCCCGGGGCGAGGAGACCGGCGTCGCCTGCTCCGACACCTCCATCGGCTCAGGAGCCAACGCGGCCAACATCAAGGCGTGCATCGATTACCTCAAACAAACGAAGTGGAACGGCGTCTTCTCCATCGAAACCCTCGGCTCCCCTCCCAACATCCGCGACAGCGTCAACTGGCTGCGCTCCGCCATTGGATGACGCCCGATCAGGCTCATGAACTTCATCGCCATTGAACTTGAGAGAGCGAACAAGCCCATGAAAAGCATCCGGCAACATCCCTTCATCCGAATCGCCCCTTCCCTGCTGATCTGCGCCGCGGCCTGGTTGCTGAACGCAGAACGCCTGTCCGCCCAGTCGCCACCTGAATCGCCGGGCTCATCCCCGCGTGCCTCCGCGATCCGCGAAGATGGGGATCGTCTCAGATGGTGGAACGAGGCGCGCTTCGGCATGTTCATCCATTGGAATCCCGTGAGCCTCAAAGGCACGGAGATTGGCCTGTCCCGCGGCGATCAGGTGCCCGCCGGAGAATACGACAACCTCTACAAGCAATTCAACCCGACCGAATTCAATGCCGGCGAGTGGATGAAACTCGCACGCGCCGCCGGCATGAAATACGTCGTCTTCACCACCAAGCACCACGACGGGTTTTGCATGTGGGGGACCAAATACACCGACTACAACGTCCTGCGCTCGCCGTTCGGTCGCGACGTGACGAAGGAACTGGCCGCCGCGTGCCGCAAACACGGCCTTGTCTTTGGCGCCTACCACTCGATTTCCGACTGGTGGCACCCCGATTACCCGCTCGGCAGTCCCCGTGGCAAATCGCAAAAGCCCGCGCCGGACATGGACCGTTACAACCAATACCTCAAGAACCAGCTGGCCGAGATCGTCCAGAATTACGGCCCGCTGGGCGTCCTCTGGTTCGACGGCGAATGGGAAAAGCCCTGGACCGCCGAGCGCGGCGCCGACCTTTACGCCTACCTGCGCAGACTTCAGCCGTCGCTGATCATCAACAACCGCGTTTCCAAGGCCCGCGCCGGCATGGCCGGCACCAGCGCCCCGGGACAGTTTGCGGGCGATTACGACACGCCGGAGCAGCGCATTGGCAAATACCAGGATGACCGTCCGTGGGAAACCTGCATGACCCTCTGCGAGCAATGGGCATGGAAGCCGGACGATGAGCTGAAGTCCCTCGCGCAGTGCCTCCAGATGCTTGTGAACTGCGTCGGCGGCGACGGCAATCTTCTCCTCAACGTCGGTCCGACGGCCACCGGCGAGATCGAACCCCGCCAGGCCTGGCGCCTGAAAGAAATCGGGGCCTGGCTCGACCATTACGGCGAGAGCATTTACGCGACGCGCGGCGGGCCGTGGAAACCGTCGCAATCCGTCGCCAGCACCCGGAAGGGCAACGCCATCTACCTCCACGTCCTGCGCTGGAGCGGCGAGACGATCACGCTGCCGGCGATTTCGAGGAAGATCACAGGCAGCCGTGTATTGACGGGCGGCAACGCCACCGTCGAGCAAACGAACGCCGGCGTCACCATCGGCGTGCCCGCGGCCTATCAGCAGGAGATTGACACGATCATCAAGCTCACCCTCGACGGCCCGTCCATGGACATCGCGCCGATCACGGTGCCATGAACTTCCCGAACCTCTTCATCCGATGCACATAACCCGAAAGGCAGAACGCTCCATCCGCCGCCGCGATTTCCTCCGTGCCGTTTCGGCCGGGACGCTGGCGCTGGCTGAACTTCAGAACTTCAGCGCCGCCGAGCCGAACGTGGCGGTGCGGCCGCGAATGCCGGACTCGGAGTGGTCGGCGGTCCGGGGGTTCAACTACCAGCCAAGCTACGGCTCCAGCGGGCTTGAGCTGTGGCAGAAGTTCAACGCGCAGACCATCGAGATGGAACTGGAGCGCGGCAAAAAGTTCTTCCCGAAGATGAACGCGCTGCGCTGGTGGCAGTCGTGGGATTCGTTCCTCCGGGATCCGAAACGCTACGCGCGCGACTTCGAGACCACGCTCGTGCTCGCCGACAGGCGAGGCCTGAAGGTGATGCCGTGCCTCTTCAACCGCTGGCACGACGCGGCGCTCGACTACGGCGGCATCTACGTGGACCACTTTCTGCCCCGCGCAAACTGGGTGCAGAAGGCGAAGATGTTCGACGCGTTCCTGGAGGCGCTCGTCGGCCGGCACAAGGACGACCCGCGCATCCTCGCCTGGGATCTGTGCAACGAGCCGTTCTCCTACTCGCGGCCGGCGGCGGAAATGCCGGAGATTGACAAGGCCGAACTCGACTGGCTCAAGAGCCTCCATGACACCTGCAAGAAGCTCGGCGCGCGGGCACCGATCACAGTCGGAATTCATCCCGGCGTGCCGCTCGAAAAGATCAGCCCCGTCTCGGACCTGTTGAGCATCCATCCCTATTTCGTCCACAACAACCCGAAGGCGAGCAGGGAGGACTACGAGAAGAGCCTCGACCGCGACGTGGCCTTCGCCCTGAAGGCCGGCAAGCCGTTGCTGTCCACGGAGTGCTGCTGGGGTGCGCTTGACGACAAGGTGCGCGTCGAATCCGTCCGCTACACGC
>Ga0172379_10007043_pt1 | contig 14776 bp, 20 predicted proteins | sample GrowelOW334metaG_FD_119756 | JGI IMG/M metagenome (GOLD analysis project Ga0172379, IMG submission 119756) | Groundwater microbial communities from an aquifer near a municipal landfill in Southern Ontario, Canada - Groundwater well OW334 metaG | ecosystem: Environmental > Aquatic > Deep...
ACTTGTTTATTATGAAGCATGTCTAGATCAAGATGATGCTACTCATCGAGAGAAATATCTTAAAACCGTTTATGGTAAAAAGTTTATTAAAAACAGGGTCAAATCTTACTTAATAGGGTAAATGCTCCCGCAACCTAATTTTTTAAACTTGGAATATTTTTTTGGACTGCTTTATCGGCTGATTTTTGGTGGACTAAGTATTGATACAATGTCAAAAACCGATACGGCTAGTTTGTTTCAACTGCCATTATGGTTCCAAATTCTTTCTTTTCTTTTTTCTTTATTGATGATTATCGGCATTGCCTTTTTTTTGACTAAACTTCTAAATATTAGGCATGAAGAGAGGGAGGGCGTCTTTGGTTCCCAGGTTAGTTTTGATTTACCAATACCGGCTAAGAAAGATCCTCGTTGGGAGAGGATTATTGAATTGGTTAATTCCGAAAGTCCGTCCGAGTGGAAAGTGGCGGTCCTCGAAGCTGATAAAATATTGGAAGAAATGGTAGGCGAAATAAAGATTGAGGGTATGAGGCTCGAAGGTAAAGATATGGGTGAAAAATTAAAGAAAATTAATCGTTCCGATTTCTTAACCCTAGATGATGCTTGGGAGGCTCATAAGGTTCGCAATCGTATCGCCCATGAGCATGGCTTTGAAATATCTCAGCACGAAGCTCGGCGGGTGGTTGGTTTATTTGAAAAAGTTTTTAACGAATTTGATTTTATCTAGTAGGTGTAGTATACTACGGAGCAATTGCGGGGTAGAGCAATGGTAGCTCGTCAGGCTCATAACCTGGAGGTAGTGGGTTCGATTCCCACCTCCGCTACCGCGTAAAGAAAAAAGGCCTAGTTTAGCTAAACTAGGCCTTTTTTCCACGCGGCACAGCCGAGTGGAATGCGAAGCATTTTTACGTGAGTCACGTGATGAACGAAGTGAATTTTACGTGGCAAAATTAGAAAATTAATGACAAGTGTTTATAATATGTAAATGTACTACGTCTATGTTTTGGAGGATATCGAGAAAGCATCTTGGTATATAGGATTTTCTGAAAATCTAAAAAAGAGGTTAGAGAATCATAATGCCAGTAAGGGCTGTAAAACAACAAGATCAAGAAAATGGAAAATAATATATTTTGAAGGTTATTTGGATAAAAAAGATGCCCTCGGTAGAGAAATTTTTCTAAAAAGTGGTTCCGGGAGAAGTTTTTTAAGGCGTCAAATTAAAAATTACTTAAATAAAAACTCTTAATCTTTTGCTTGAAAAAAGGCCTAGTTTGGGTTATTATTCCCAAATAATGTCGGGGTAGCTCAGTTGGTAGAGCACAGCACTCATAAAGCTGCGGTCGTGGGTTCGACTCCCACCCTCGACACATTTTGTTAGAAATCATGTTAAGATGTGGTAAATAATATCCATGTCTTTCTTTAATAAAAAAATCTTTTTTGTTTTTCTGGTCTTATTTCTGGTGATGATTGGTATTTATTTTTTTTCTGGCACAGCTACTAATGCCACTAGTAATAGTATCCAAATCGGGATTTGTTTGCCAGAAATTACTGGGCCTATCAGCAAACCCGTTCCGTCGACTAAATGTTTTATATCCAATGTCACTCCGAGTAAGTTGAATATTAAATGGGACCTCTCGTCTGCTGGTGGTGGTAGTAAATCTAATTGCCGTGTTCAGTGTCGAGATAGTTATGATGATAGTTGTGGTGTGGGTAATAGTAAGGACAACAATGGTTTTTTGATTAACACCATTATTCCCAGTCTCAAACCAGTAGATAGTATTAGTCTGCCCGTGGCCGGAATTTCAACTGATCAGACCTATAATATTGATTGTAATTTTATCAATAGCCAAGGTATTCAAACCGGCAGTGCTACTTCTCATAAAATCAATTTTGTTTCTTGCCCGGCTCCAGCTATTGAACCAGTTTCGACGGGGAAAAGGTTGAATTCTAGTAAACCGGAAACGGCTTTGATTTATGAGGGACGACTCGGCACTGATCCTCAGGATGGAAATTATTTATTAGCCAAGGAAATGGCTGATGTTATCAGCGCCCTGTTTAATAAAATGCGAGAAAATGAAATGGCTAATGGTCGCTGTACCCCATTTTCTTTCGATTTGGGTGGTTGTAAAATTTTAGTGGGCAACAATTCTCGTGGTACTTGGCGACAGGGAGAGACGGGGAGTGTTTGTCGCCAGGAAGCGATGTATGGTAATTATAAAACTCATGGCGCTGGTCTAGCTATTGATATTAATTGTGCCAAGGCTGGACCTAATGGCACTTTGATTGCGGATCAGTTGATTGACCGACTGGTCAAGGCGGGGGCGAAGAGTTATGGTCTGCATATTGTCCGAGAGGTAACACCGGGAGAAAAGGCTTGTAATCAGACGACCGGTAATTCAGCTTTAGTCCATATTGATTTATGCCACGCTACTCATAAGACTGGTAGCGCTGCTACTATCAATAAAGATTGTAAGGAAAGTTTGATGCCGTAAATATTAAAAGTAAAATCTCCCGAAGCGCACTAGGGCGTTCCGGGAGATTGTCTGCTGTGAAGAGAAAGATCAATTGGAGACTACTGGCTTGAGGCCGGCCTCTTCCAGAACCTTGACCGCCAGATTCAAGCCGATGGCCTGGTGATCTTGCGGGTGCCGACCGATCGAGATGGTGGTCTCACCATCGTCGTAGTCACCGACTAAATTGATGCCTTCGTCGGCGTAGTTCATGTTCTTTAGGATATTCTGAACCAAGGCATCCTTTTGGTCCTCGCGGAGCTTGGCTCCGACGGTTATCATGATGCGATAATCGTCGGAATAGGCGTGCCAGCTAATCTGGGCGCCTCGGACGAGCTTCAGCTCGCCCCAGCCGAGTTCCTTCACTGTCTGGTCAGTCGCGAACTTCTCGACTGACAAGCGGTGTTGGACCTCCACAAACCTCGGTACTTCCTTGGTCTGCGGAGGGGTAGTGGAACACGAGCACAGGCTCGTTACCACTATTAGAAACATGAACTTCTTCATGGCCATTCTCCTTCTTATGGCTCTGTTGAGCCGTTGAGTTTTCAAATCTATCTCTATTATATCATATCTGCGTAAAAAGTCAACTTATAAGAAAGTTGTAATTTTAGAATAAAAGGCTCTTCTTGGTTAGGATAATGACCTGTCACGTGTTATGATATATCTGTGCCGATTTTTAAACAGATCAATAAGGATTTTTTTAAACACTGGACACCAGAGATGGCTTATGTTCTCGGGTTTTTTGCGGCCGATGGGTATATTACTGTCAATAAAAGAGGTGGACAGTTTTGGTCTATCCAGATTATTGATCAAAAATTACTTGAACAAATAAAAAAGATCATTGGTTCAAATCATAAGATAGGGGTAAGAACGCGTAAAGAAAATGAGAATACTGTTTATCGATTGCAGATAGGTAGTATTGAGATGTGTAACGATTTAAGAAAGCTGGGTTATGGTGAACGCAAAACAAAAAACATGTCAATTCCTTCTGTACCTAGAAAATTTTTTCCTGACTTTTTAAGAGGTTATTTTGATGGCGATGGCAATGTCTGGGTAGGATATAAACATAAGGATAAAAAACCTACGTTAACGATGCAAGTAAGTTTTACCTCTTGTTCCGGTGTATTTTTGAGTAGTCTGAGGGAGGTGTTGGCTAATTTTGGTCTAGGGAAGGGGAGTCTGTATGATAGAGATACGGCTTTTCGCTTGTCGTATAGCGCTATGGACGGGATTAAACTTTACAGGTTGATGTATCTTTGTTATTCTATCGGAGAACTTTATTTACCAAGAAAACGCAAGGTATTTGAGAGGTTTATAAAAATGCGGGCGTAGCTCAATTTGGTTAGTAGCACTCCCCTGTCACGGGAGAGGTTGCCGGTTCGAGTCCGGTCGCCCGCGCAAATAAAAGCCGCCTTTTTAGGCGGCTTTTTGTGTGGAGCCGGATTTGAACCGTAGTCATTTTTTTGTTTTCCCCTTATCTTTTGTTGTTAATTTACATGACAGTGGTAAAATAAAACTAGTCTTGTTTAAACATAAATTTTAATTTTAATAATTTTTATCATATGTCCAATCTAAAAACAATTTTTTCTTCCCTCCTCGTCGGCTTCCTCGTCCTCGCCGGCTCTACCTATGCCGCCGCGCCAGCTTGTCCTGCCACTACTCCTGGCTGTAACCCACCAATTAATGTTAGTACCAATCTTCAAACCAAGAGTGGACCGCTGACCATTGGCGGCGTTTTGACTAGTGCTGTAAATTTTGTTTTGGGTGGCAGTATGGGTATGAAAAGTGGTTCCCTCATCAAATTTAATTCTCTCGGGGCTGGTACTGATGAAGGTCAAATCGGTTATGGTTCATCGCTTCTTAATATCTATGGTGGTGGCACTAGCCCAAATCGCAAAGTGGTGATCTACGATCAGATTTGTTCTGATCCGGCCACTTGTAAGTCAGTGGCGAATATTATAAATGGTGGCGGTGGAACTTCTGGCGTCTCTCAAATCACCGCTGGTAGCAACGTGACCATTAGCCCAACAACAGGTACGGGGAATGTGACGGTGAATGCAAATCCATCGGCTGGCGGGCTGTATGGCGTTTGTGAGGCTAAGGGAACTGCTTTTTCTGCTACCCCAAGCCCAACTTATACTTATACATGTACAGCAAAGAGCCCTGCAACTTGTGGCCAAGCTTCAGGCGCATATACCGATCAGTGTAGATGTCCTTCTGGATATACAATAGTGACAACAAGTTATATAGATATGTACCCTGGTACACTTAGTGCATATAGAAACGCATATCATTCTTGCTATAAAAATTAGATACTAAATTAAAAACCCCGCCGTACGGCGGGGTTTTTAATTTTTTGATATTTAAAACACAAAAAAGTTTACTGGCAAGTCGCTTTATTTTTTGAGGGGTTTATAATAGAGCCAATCAATTAATCATTTTTTAAATATGGAACAAAAACAAGAATTATTTGGGGTGGAAAATGCATCACAAGAGCCAGTTTTTGATCACCAGAAACTTGATTTAATTGACCAGACGCTGGACGAGAGAGGAAAAGAATGCCAGGAGGGAACAGTTGCGAGATTGGTAAATATTTTACGAAGTCTTAAGGAGGAAGCGGCTTAATTTTATGACTAAACTAGCATTGGCCGAACTAATCAAAGAAAAACTCGGTATTTCCAATTTGCCAGTCGAGGAACAAGAGCAAATTTTATCTCGAGTAGAAGAACAAATTCTTCGTCGAGCGACTTTAGATATTTTAGAATCATTGCCGGCTGGAGAAAGGGCAGAGTTAGAAGCCTTGATTAGTGGAAGTGATGACGAAACTATTATTCGTTTCTTGCGCGAGAAACTTGGCCTAGATGTGGAAGAAAAAATGGAAAAGGCCACCAACGATCATTTGGCTGATTTGGTGGGGTAGTTTCTATTGTTTTTTATTTTTTTTTCTGTTAGATTATTTGCGGATCTTGGTGGTGCCTTTTCTCAGCAACCAGCCCACCGAGTCTCTGTCCAGCGATGGCTGGAGAGAACCGTTCCATACCCGATGGGGTATAACGAGGGCCCTGGCTCGTTTTTCGAGTTTTCTAAGGGCCCTTTGTTTTGGTTGAAAATATTGCGAGGCTGTGTTAAATTTGGAAGGTTCTTAAAGCCGTTGTAGCTCAGTTGGTAGAGCACGTCATTGGTAAACAAAAATTGCCCTTCATTTTGGAAACGAAATGTCGACGCCTGAATTACGGTTAAAGTCCATGGAAATGGATAAGACCGTGGCGAGAAAATCGCCCGAACGACTGACAAGGGGCGCTAAGCCGAAAGGTAGGCGTAATATACAGTCTAATCCTTTTATAAGCCAAGTTGGTGAAATAAAGGTATCAATGAATGACGAGGTCATCGGTTCAATCCCGATCAACGGCTCAGAAAAAAATGACCACATGGTCATTTTTTTGTTGATCGGGATGAAACTAGAAGTCGTTGAAAAAGGGTTTTTTTGTGATATATTTATTTCGTGTGCAAGGTAGATGATTGGGAAAAAGCCAGGGTAGCCCCGACGACGATTTTGTAAAATCGTGTCGGGATCCCGACCAGAGCGTCGGGACTCAGTTGGCCCCAGTCACTTTTAAATAAAAAGTGAAGGGGTAAATAGAGCTAGTGGTTAAGCCAAAGTAGCTCAGTTGGTAGAGCATCTCACTCGTAACGAGAAGGTCGTGGGTTCGATTCCCACCTTTGGCTCATGAATAAAGACGAGATAGAGCAGAAAATTACAGCGTTGGAAACCGCTATGGCCCAGCCGGATTTTTGGTCCAATAAAGATTTGGCTCAAGAAAAGATTCGCGAATTAAATGAGCTAAAAGATGAGTTGGCTGGTGTTGGAAAATATGATAAAAGTGAAGCCGTAGTTACCATTTTTGCTGGAGCGGGCGGAGATGATGCCGAGGATTGGGCGCGCATGCTGTTTGAGATGTATAGTCATTGGGCTGAGAATAAAGGTTATCAGCTCTACTTTATTCACAAAAATGAAAACGATCACGGTGGTTATCGCAATATTACTTTTGAAATTCAGGCCAATGGTGTTTATGGTCAACTAAAAAATGAATCTGGTGTTCATCGTCTCGTTAGAATTTCACCTTTTAATGCCAAGAGTCTGCGCCATACCTCCTTTGCGCTAGTCGAGGTCATTCCCAAATTTGCTAAAACAGGAGAAATCAAGATTCCCGAAGATGATTTGAAAATCGAATTTGCTCGATCGAGTGGTCCGGGTGGTCAAAATGTTAACAAGCGTGAGACGGCAGTGCGATTGGTTCACTTGCCGACTAATATCGCAGTGCATGTCGATTCCGAAAGATCACAAGTCCAAAATCGCGAGAAGGCGATGGCGATTTTATCTGGAAAATTATATAAAAAAATGGAAGAAGATCGGCTGAAAAAAGAAAAGGGGATGTATGTTAGTAAAACTACTGAAATAGAGTGGGGCAGTCAGATTCGTTCTTATGTTCTTCATCCTTATAAAATGGTCAAAGATCATCGAACCGAAGTGGAAACAAGTGATGTTGATGGTGTCCTAGAGGGTCAGCTAGATTTATTTTTGGAAGCAGAAAAAGAGCTATCCTAGGTAATTTTGTATCACGGCTAGCTTTTGTTATAATGAGGTCATGATTTATTTTGATAAGGTTTCCAAGGCTTATAATCCAGAAACTATTGCCCTAGATGATATTTCTTTGGTGATTGAACCGGGGGAGTTGGTCACTATTGTTGGCCATTCGGGAGCTGGAAAAACAACCCTTTTGAAGATGATTTTGGCCGAGGACCGACCGACTTCGGGTAAGGTGTTTTTTGAATCGACCGATATCCATACTTTAAACAAATATAATATTCCCAAATTGAGACAGAGGATTGGTAGTATTTTCCAAGATTTTAGGCTTTTACCTAACAAGACTGCTTACGAGAATATTGCTTTTGCTATGGAAGTAGCTGGACGTGATGAAGAAGAAATCAAAAGCGATGTGCCTAGAGTCTTAGAGATTGTTGGTCTGGGTGATCGCCTGTGGCATTTTCCCCATGAGTTGTCAGGCGGGGAGAGGCAGCGGGTGGCGATTGCTCGCGCGATTATCAATCAGCCAGATCTTTTGATTGCTGATGAACCGACTGGCAACCTTGATCCGGAAAATGCTTTTGAAATCATTGAGATTTTAAAGAAGATAAATGATTTAGGAACAACTATTATCCTAACCACTCACAATCCAAAAGTGATCGAAAAAGTTGGCCATCGGGTGGTGACAATGGAAAGAGGAAAAATTATCAGCGACGAGAAAAGAAGTAAAAAATAATTATGATTTGGGTAAATTTTAAAAGAGTGGTGCGTTCTGGTTTCGTCAATTTTTGGCGTAACGGTCTAGTCTCTCTCGCCTCAGTCTTGGCTATCACCGTTTCTCTTTTTGTGGTTGGTTCATTAATGATTTCGACGGCTTTTCTCAATGGGGTTGTAGATGAAATAAAAAATAAAGTTGATATTAGTGTTTCTTTCCGACCAGAGGCATCGCTCAGTGATATAGAATCATTAAAAAAATCCTTATCTCAATTACCTGATGTTAAAGAGGTGACCTATATCTCGCGCGAGGATGAATACAAGGCTTTTCGGCAGAGACATCAGGATAATGCCTTGCTTGTTCAGTCTCTCGATGAAGTGGGTAATCCTTTTGGTGCTCGTTTGAATATTCGGGCGGTTGATCCGGCTCGTTACGAAAGTATTGCCAATTTTCTTGAAAATGATAGCCAAAGTTTATCCGTTAATCGTTCTATTATTGACCAAGTAACCTTTAAACGAGATATTGTTAGTCGTTTAACAAAAATTATCGCTGTGGCTAAAAGAATTGGACTAGTAGCTAGTACGGTGATGATTTGTTTAGCTGCTTTTGCTACCTTCAATACCATCTCCTTGGCTATTTATACATCGAGAGAGGAAGTATCGGTCATGCGTCTAGTCGGGGCTGGTAATATTTATGTCAAAGGTCCATTTTTGATCGAGGGAATTATTTCTGGTTTGATCGGGACTATTTTGGCGGTTATTCTACTTTACCCCAGTGTTCTGTGGATAAAAAGTATCAGCTACAGTGTTTTTGGGGGTGTAAACTTGGTCTCTTATTATGCCAGTAATTTTGCTACAATTTTTATTATCCTGTTGATTTCTGGCCTAAGTTTAGGTTTTGTGGCTAGTTATTTGGCGGTCAGAAAATACGCTAGCTTATAAAAATATCCCAATATTGCCCCCCGGGTCGTTAATAGTGGTTTTCTTTTGGGGAAAATAGTCTTTGTGATATAATTTAGGCGGTAGGGTTTGTTTCTGGTTTAAAATTATGGTCATCAAAAAATACCAATACCTCATTTCTTTAATATTCTTGGCCACGATTTTTTCTTGGTCATCTTTGGCTTATGGCGCTTCTGGCACCCCTACTATTTTTGGTTATCAGGGCCGTCTAACTAACGCCAGCGGTGATCTCTTGGGTGGTTCGGCCACTACTTATTACTTCAAATTTTCTATCTGGGATAATTCTACAGTTGGTTCTGGTACAAAACTCTGGCCTAGTGGTAGTCCGACTTCAGTTGCTGCCACTGTTCGCTATGGAGTTTTTAATGTCAATATTGGTGATACAGCCAATGGTTATCCCGATGCTCTAGACATGAACTTCAACACCAATAAAGACATTTATTTGCAAGTTGAAGCTTCTGCCAATGGTTCCTCTTTTGAAACTCTTGATCCTAGGCAGCGAATTTCTTCGGCAGTTTTTGCTCAAATAGCTGGGAAGGTTAGTGGTACTGGTCAATCGTCTTTTGGCACTACTACTCCTATCGGCAATTCTATTGTTTCAGCTGAGTCTACTTCTAATCAATCGATTGGGATGACAATCAGAGGTTTCTTGGGACAAATAGCCAATCTTTTTCAAATCCAGGATTCAAATGGATCCAATTTATTTGTGGTGGATAAGAGTGGTAATGTTGGAGTGGGCACTTCTACTCCTTATGGTAAGCTCAGCGTTACCGATACCAATAGTGTTCCACAGCTTATCGTCAGTTATGACAATACTCGCTATGGGCAATTTTATACCGATTCAGTCGGAGACGTTCAGCTCTCTTCTACCGGCAAAAATTTTCGGATGTTAGATGAAAATCTTTGGGTTTGCTCCGGTGGTAGTTGTGGTGATATCACGCCTTCGGGTCAGGGAAATGCTGTGGTAGAAAAGTTTGTTATTTTTGATAATAAATTTAAGTTTGGGTATATTGATGCTTCGACGACGGCCATGTATGATTCCGCCAACAATAAAATCTTGGAGTTTGATGAAGCTCAATAATAATTTTTCACTCCAATGACTATCTTGGGAGAATTAAAAATATTCCTCTCGAATATTTTATACTGGATATATTCTTTTGTTGGTTTTTCCTGCTTCTTTTTTGTTTTTGGTTTTAAAAAATTAGTTATCTTTGGTAATAACCATTATTTTCCTTGGCCGACGGAAAACCCTATTTCTGTTATGGTTTTTAACCGTGTCAGGTCGGATCTTCTGCCAGCTGGGGTGCAATTGATAGTGACCAACCCTATGAGCGCTTTTGTATCCCAAATTCTATTTTCTTTTGTCCTCGGCTTTTTATTTACTGCTCCGATTTTTATTTATCAACTAATTAAATATCTTCAACCAGCTCTTTTACCCAAAGAAAGAAAGGTGGTTTTATGGAGCGTAGTACCTTTTTCAGGCCTATTTTTTTCTGGCTGTCTCTTTTCTTATTTTTTTCTTATCCCAGCTACTTTTGATGTCTTGTACCCCTATGCGACGAAAATCGGGGCGGCCCCCTTTTTCTCTATTGATGAGTTTATTTATTACATTTTTGGTTTAATGATTTCGGTTGGAGTGATGTTTCTTCTACCTCTATTTATGGCCTTATTAAGTTTATTGAGAATCATCCAAGCTGACTTCTGGTGGAGAAATTGGCGTTATGCTTTTTTGTTTTTTTTAATTCTGTCTGCTATAATTACTCCTGATGGCACTGGCGTGACAATGATTCTTCTTTTTTTGCCATTAGCAGCACTTTATTTCTCCGGTTATTTATTGTCTCGGAAGCTTGACCAACTGATTTGATTAGAAGAAAGGTCGAATTAAAAATAAAAATAATAAAATTATATGTTTGGACTGGGTCTTACAGAGATTGTGATTATTGTCGTCGCTATTGCAGTTTTGTTCTTCCTCTATCGAGGGATGAAGAACAAATAAGGTCGATGGCGACAGAAAAAGTGAATTAATAAAAATAAATAAAAAGATATGTTTGGATTGGGATTTCCAGAATTAATAATTATTTTGGTGGCTTTCGCTATATTGTTTTTAGGTGGAGAGAAGATTTCAGAATTGGCCAGAGGTTTAGGTCGGTTTACTGGTGAATTTAAGAAGGGAAAAGAGGAAATGGAATCAGAAATAGATATGGCTGAAAAAGAATTTAGAAAAACCAAAAAATAAGGGAAAAATGTGGATAAAGGCATAGATAAAAATAGAAGAAAATTTCTCAAAATAATACTGATTGGAGGCGGTATTTTTGCGGTGGGGAAAATTTTAGGCCCACTGTTTTCCCCAACCCTCAATAGCTCCTTGACTAAAGAGACGGAAAAGGTTATTAATAAACCTACTTCTTTTAAGATTTCTGAAAAAAATAAAACCCTGACCATCTATGATAAAACTGGCGAAGAAGTGTTTCAGATAGATAACAACTAAAAGCGATAAAATGGAAAAAAAAGAAGAAAAAAGAGATTGTACTGAACATAAGTGGATTCCGCTTTTAGGTGCGGATGAGAATAAAACTGTTCCCACCTTTCTTTTTACATGTTTAAATTGTGGCGATTTGAAGGTAGGAACTCAAACTATTAAAATTTCTCGTTTTCGGATGGATATGGGCGAACTGCCTATCAATAGTGTGGCGGCTATTAAGTTGATGAACGAGCCGAGTGTGGATAACACTGCTTCTGGTTTAATTATTGCCGCGACCGTGGCCGCCAATGACCAGGGAATTGGTGCCCCTTTATATGTTCAAGCTAATGGTCAGTTCAATATGGCCAATGCTACCACTAGTGCGACCGCCCCTTGTGTAGCTTTGGCGATGGATACTGGCACTGGTAGTAAGAGAGTGTTGTTGCATGGTGTCTTACGTAATGACACCTGGAATTGGACGACTGGACCAGGAACTGCTGGTTTAGTCTATCTTTCAACTACCGCTGGAGTTTTAACCCAAACCAAGCCTTCGGGCACAGATGAGGTAATTCAGCCGGTTGGCTGGGCCCTATCTGACGATTGTCTCTATTTCTCTCCATCAATGATGTATTTAACCCATGTTTAGAACATAAAAAATACCCTCAGGAAAGACTAAAATTATCTTTCCTGGGGGTATTTTTTATGGTATGTTTTCGGGTATATTTGGACCAATATGCTATCAATAATTATCCCATCATATAAAGATCCTCTTTTACAAAAAACTATTGATTCTCTGTTGGCTAATGCTGAGGGGGAGATTGAAATAATTGCTATTTTAGACGGTTATTGGCCAGAGATACCTCTAAAAGATGATCCACGATTAAGAATTCTCTATCTGGGCCAAAACCAGGGAATGAGGGGAGCGATCAACGCTGGTGTGGCTGTTGCTAGGGGTGAGTACTTGATGCGGACAGATGAACATTGCATCTTTGCTAAGGGGTATGATGTTATTTTGACCAAAGATTGTGAGCACGATTGGATTGTCACCCCAAGAAGATATTTTCTCGATGCTATCAAATGGGAAGTAATGGATTTACCCTATGTAGATCATGAAAAATTAATCGTCACGAGAGGGGAAAGGAAAAAATTTAGTGGCCATCGTTGGCCCGAACGAGATGAGGAGCGAAAAGAAATAATGATTGATGAAAAAATGGCCATGCAGGGTTCCTGTTGGGTCATGAAAAAAAGTTGGTGGGATCGAGTGATTGTTGAACTACAAAGCGAAGGTTACGGCACTCATTATCAGGATTCGATTGAGATGATATTTAAAACTTGGAAGGCTGGCGGAAAGCTGATGCTCAATAAAAATACTTGGTATGCCCATAAGCATCGAAGTTTTCCTCGGACTCATAATTATGGTGGCGAGTTGGCCGACGCTTCTTTTAAGTATGGTTTAGATACTTGGGGAGAATATTATAAGAAAGTTATTAAACCAAGATGGCAGACCTCACAATAATCTATCTCACCGCTTCATTAATCCCAGATAAATTTGCGCAATATCAGCGTGAGGTCCTAAAAGAGGCGGCGGGCAATTATCCAATTATTAGTCTTTCTCGCCAGCCACTTAATTTTGGTTTGAATGTTTTGCAGGTGGGAGAAAAAAGTTTAGATACTATTTATCGAGAAATGTTGCGTGGTGCTAAGATGGCTACTACTCCCTATGTAGCGGTGGCCGAAGACGATACATTTTATCCTAAAGAACATTTCTCTTTTTTTCGACCAGACAAAGACACTTTTGCCTACAATCAAAATCGTTTCGCTTTGTTTACTTGGGGTCAGCCGACTTATAATTGGCGCAATCGTAAAACCAATGCCACCCTGATCGCTCCTCGTGAGCTTCTAATTGAGGCTTTGGAAGAAAGATTTAAAAAATGGCCCAATGGTATTCCAGAAAAATTAGTAGGGGAATTGGGTCGGCCAATGGTGGAAAAAAATTTGGGAGTGACATTGAGAAAATCAATAGAAGTTTTTTCTGATGTTTCAGTCATTCAAATTAATCATGATCATGGTTCTGATGATCGAGTTATTCGCCATCGCAAAGCCCTGGGGCCAATTCGAGCCTATGATATTCCACCACCAGGAAAAACCCAATATTCGGTGTTTTTTACCCGATGGATCAACAGCACCTGGCTGTTGATTATAATAATCATGCGAACGGTTTGTCTCATAAAGTCTATATTAACACGATTTTTCTAACCTTTAAAAACATGTTAGACTGGTCCCGTTATTACACGGCTAATGGTAGAAAAAATATGGCATTATTGATATAATTTAAGTATGCCCAAAAATTGGAGTAGAGGGTTTACTAAAGAGACTCACCCTTCTCTTTTAAAAATTTCTCAAACCATGAGAAATAAAAAAATAAATAATTTTGCTAAATGGCAAGAGACAATGAGGCTTTCTGGCAAAATGAAATCTAATTATCCAGATTTTAAAAAAGATGGTAACTTGGCGGAGTTAATTGGAGTAGTTTTAGGAGATGGACATATAGAAATCTTTCCTCGGACAGAATGTTTGTATGTGTTATCGAATTCCAATAACCCAGGATTTATTAAAAGATATTCAACTTTGATTGAAAAAACTTTTCAAAAGGAACCTACGGTTACAAAAATGCCACATGCTAATTGTGTAAGAATACGTCTTTATGAAAAAAATATTAGCAGAAGGCTTGGGGTGCCGTCGGGGTCCAGAAATAGGGCTAAAATCGAGGTGCCTAAATGGATTTTGAAAAATCCAGATTTTGTTGTAAGATACCTGCGTGGCCTATATGAGGCAGAAGGGAGCTTTTGTGTCCATTTACCCACTTGTACATATAAATTTCTATTTGCTGGGGTAAACCAGTCAATGCTTGGTAATGTTTTTAAGTTGGTTGAGGGTTTGGGATTCCATCCCCATATGGGTAAAAAGCAAGTTCAAGTTTCTAGAAAGGAGGAAGTGTATAGGTTAAAAGAATTGATAGGATTTAGAGTATATTAGTTTTATTGCCAGATCATCTAAAGGTAGGATGCGACTCTCTGAAAGTCGTCATCTTGGTTCGATTCCAAGTCTGGCAGCCAAAAAATAGAATCGCCGTTTTCGCCAAAATTCGGAGCGTCGCAAAGCGACGCGACTGGAGTTTCCGCCAGAATTCGCCAAGGGTTTTTGAAATCCAAAAGGAGCGAGCGGGAGGCGAGGCGGGGGTTCGAGCCAATCTTTTTGAGAAAATCTCTTTTGGCTTCGAGATTTTCTTCGGAAGCGATAATTATGGCTTGGTTACTGTCTAAAATGAATTGACGAGAAAGTTCGAGCCAGCGATTGCCTTTTCGTTCAAAATCTTTCAATTTCTCTGAAAAATCAATCTTTTGGTTGAGGAGCTTTTGCTTCTTGCCGATATACTCCTCGCTCGTAATTGTGCTATCCAAATGAGCGTCAAGAAGCCTATCTAGCGTCTCCTCAACACTTTTGATTTGATTTTTCAGATTTTGAACGAAAAGGGCGTCAGAGTGGAAA
>Ga0172379_10007044_pt1 | contig 14776 bp, 15 predicted proteins | sample GrowelOW334metaG_FD_119756 | JGI IMG/M metagenome (GOLD analysis project Ga0172379, IMG submission 119756) | Groundwater microbial communities from an aquifer near a municipal landfill in Southern Ontario, Canada - Groundwater well OW334 metaG | ecosystem: Environmental > Aquatic > Deep...
CTACTGAATCTGCAAAACACCATTATGCAATTCGTGAAAATTTGTATCTTGAGGCTCTTAACAAGAGTGGAATTTCTGAAGATAAGATTGATGCAATTGCAATATCCCAAGGGCCTGGTTTAGCTCCTTGTTTACTTGTTGGAATGAAATTTGCTAAAGAATTGTGTCTTAAATTGCAAAAGCCTCTTATTTGTGTTAATCATTGTGTAGCCCATCTTGAGATTGGTCGTGTGACTGGGGCGAAGGATCCTGTAATGTTATATTGTTCTGGGGCTAATACTCAGGTAATTGCATATGAAGCTGAAAAGTATAGAGTGTTTGGAGAGACACTTGATGTTGGTGTTGGAAATTTTATTGATAATTTTGCAAGATATGCTAATATTGGTTTTCCAGGAGGACCAGTTATTGAAAGGTTAGCTAAAGATGGAAAAAAGTATATCGAACTTCCTTATAAAGTAAAGGGGATGGATATTGCTTTGTCTGGAATTTTAACAAACTTAAAACAGAAAATTGAATCTAAAAAATATAAGATTGAGGATCTTTCATACTCTATGCAGGAAACAGTGTTTGCAATGCTTGTTGAGACTGCTGAGAGGGCGCTTGCTCATGTTGGAAAAAAAGAATTGTTATTAGGTGGAGGGGTGGCTTGTAATTCAAGACTTCAGGAAATGTGTAGAATTATGTGTGAGGAAAGAGGAGTTAAGATGTTTGTGCCAGAAAAACAATTTTTAGTTGACAATGCGGGGATGATAGCTTTTCTTGGGGAAATAATGTTTAAAGCTGGAGTTAAGGTTGATTATAAAAAATTAGATTCAGTAGATATTATGCCAAGGCAGAGAACGGATGATATTGTTGTTAATTGGAAATAAATTTATATATATTTTAGAACAAAAACATTCCTTTCAAGAGGGTCTTCTTTAAACACTTTTTCTGAGAAATCATAAGCATCTTCTACGGTTTTAAAATAATATAATTCTTCATTTGAACTTATTGGGGCTATATGGGGAGATGTGGGGCTTGCTAGGGCAAAGAAAGGTCTTGTTTTTATTTTAGAGGGATATAAAAGATTCATCTCAACCAGCTTTTCCAATAAAGCATCATAAACCTGATAATCTTGAGTTTCATCCGAATTATGTAGAAGTTTTCCAACCTCTTCCCAATTAATTTTTTGTTTGTTATCTTTTAGAAATTTATCCATTTCAAGAACGGTTTTTTCAAGCTGTTGGGGCATTAGAATTTTGTGTTAAGAGAGTTTAAAAATATTGTTGTGGGGTGGAAGAAATAAAAATAAATTAATCTCTTTTATTCATGATGTAATCCATATATGTTCCTTCTAAATCCATTTCTAGGAAGATGTAAGGTCTGTCTTGTGAATCATATAACCTTAGTGCTGGATCCCCCCGCTTAGCTCTTCTAATTAATTGTTGATTCTCCAAATTTTTTATAACTGTATCTCTCAACTCTTCTTCAGCCTTATGGAACTCATTCCAGTCTATTTCTTTAATTTTTCTATCGCAATCTTCTCTAATTATTTTTCCTAAGTTTGACATATTTATGTAATTTATTTACCCTTTAAAAGAATTTGTGTTGTTAAGTGGAAAAACTAAAAATTTATAATATTTTTTAAACGAGTTATTAATAATAATTCTTATTATAATTTGGAGCAATATAATCTTTGAACAATTATGAGGTAATTCTGATAATCTTATGAGCAAGCAGTTAGAACCATTTATAGGAAATTTCGTTGATTATTAATAATTAGTATATCATTTAATTTAAGATTTCTTTTCAAAATATGAGGGAAATAATCTTTTTGCTAAACTATTCCTTATTTCTTCATCAGGAATTTCTCTATCTAATCTTGAATCACAAGGTAGTCTTTTTTGAATAAAACATTCTACTGCTTCTTCTAAAGTATTAAATCTTTCAACATATTTTGGGTCCCAGGCATTTGGAATAACTTCTGCTTCTGAATATGAAATATCTAAAACAGTTGTCTCATCTCTTATTATTTTTCCAAAACCAATTGGTCCAAATACATCATCTCGGTAGACAGCCCAAGGTTTTTCTATTGTTTTTGGTGTTTTATTAACAGAATTCGATTCCTTATAACCATGTCCGGCTATAAAACAAGAAACATATTCTTCACTTAATTTTTGTTTTGTAAAAACATACTCTTTACCATTACTATCTGCAATAATAATTGGTGTGGGGGAAGAAGGAATGCCTTCGTTATATTTTAATTTTTTAATTGATTTTTGTGCTTCTAATTCATCTATAACTGAATCAAGAAAAATATCATAATAAGTTGGATTTTTATTTTTGATTTCTTCTAAACTATTCCAGTTAACTGAGACTATTTTTCCATCTTTTTCATGTATTGCATCAGTTGCAATTTTTTCAAGTTTCTTGAACATGAAATTTTAATATTATTTTGGTTTAAAAGAATTTGTGTATTTTAGAGTTAACATAAAATAATTTAAACTTCATCTTAATTGTTTTTTGATGGATAAGGCTTTCTTTTTGGATAAAGATGGGACGCTTGTTGATAATTCTGAATATCCTGAAGTTATTCCTATGGATAAATTATTGACTAATGAGATTATTGACGGATTAAAATTAATGCAAGGGAAAGGATATAAATTATTTATTGTTTCTAATCAACCTTGGATTTCTAGAGGAATTTTTTCTTATGAAGAAATACAAAAGAAATTTGAAAGTGTGATAAATCAACTTGAATCTCTAGGAATTATTATTCAGGATTATTTATTTTGTCCTCATCAAAATTCTGATAATTGCAATTGTAGGAAACCTTCTCCCGGAATGATATTAGATTTGGCAAAAAAACATAAAATTGATTTGAATAATTCATTTATGATAGGAGATACTGATAAAGATATTACTGCTGGAGAAAAGGCGGGAGTAAAAACTGCATTAGTTTTAACAGGAGATGGTAAAAAATTTGAAAATATTGTTAAACCAACATATATACTTAAAAACTTAAATGAAATAAAAAAAATAATATGAATGGTGATAAATTAAACTTGCCTTTTGATTATCCTACGGAAGAGGTCGAATCTAAAATAGGATTTAAATTTAATGAAGATTTGTACGGCTATGATAGAATTATACCTTTAAGGTCTATGAAATTTGTTAAAAGAATGGCTTACTTTGAGAGGGATACTTTTGAGGCATTAATAAGGAATATTCCTTTGAGAGGAGATCCTTCAGTTTATCCTTATAAAAAAGCAAGAATTGAAGTATTTGGCAGGGAACCAAAAGGATGTGATGTGGGTCAGACATTTATACTTGAGAGTAAATTAATTTCTCTTATTTGTGATGTTGAACAAACTTTTTCCAGATTTTTTGTTAAAGGATTATCTAAAATGCCTCCAGTTACTGTGTATGGTGCAGATGCTAATGGAGAAAAAGCTATGGCTTTTTACATACCTCCTATTATTGAGATTCATCAAAATCAAGCAGTTATTTTAGATGGCATACATAGGAATTGCGTGTGTAAGGGAGCGGGAACAACAATTAATTCTGTTCATATTTCTGAAGTGGATGTGCCATTACCTTTTGATATTATAAGATGGAAAGATACTCAGGTTATGAAGGAAAAACCTTCTATTGAACAAAGATATGTTAATTTGAGAAAAGAATATTTTAGACATTTAGGTGCAATTGGTATTGATGGTTGAAGAAATTGTTATACATAATGTCTTGTCTTGGGGACAAACTAAAAACTAATTATCACCTCTTTTTCTTAACTGGATTTTTATCAGGTTATATATGGAACGAGTATGAGGAATATATGGAACGGAAAAGACCCAAGGTTCTTTTTCCAATATCTCCTTTAAATTTGTAATTTGTATTATTAATAATTTGTTTGATGTTACATATTAAGCTGTGTGGAAGTTCACATAAAAAAATAAATAATTTTGTGTGAAAACATTTATAAACCAAATTTCAATAAGTATTTTATCCGATGAACGATCAGGGAGGATTTAAATTTCTCTTTGAGGTTTTTCGTCGATAAATTAAATAAAAAATAAAAAACACTGATAAAATGGATGCATATCAAGTTTTGGAAAAGGCAAGCAAAACTGGAAAAGTTGAGAAAGGTACTAACGAAGTGACCAAGGCTATTGAAAGAGGTACTGCGAAATATGTATTTTATGCTGCTGATGTGGAACCAAAAGAAATTGTGCAACACATACCTTTACTTTGTAAGGAAAAGAAAATTCCATGCAAAGAAGTGGATAGCAAGCAAAAGCTAGGATTGAGCATAGGCTTATCTGTTAAGGCTTCTGCTGTAGCAATAATTGATGCAGGGGCTGCGTCTAAAGAAATATCGCTTTTAAAATAAATAATTTTTTATACACTACAAAATGGCAAAGTCACAGGATAAAAAGGAAACTCAAGGACAACAGCAAGGTTCTAGAAATGATAGACTGAGTCTTGGAGAGGCAGTGCCTGCAGTTGTTGAAGAAATAATTGGAAGAACTGGTGCTAGAGGAGAAATTACTCAAGTTAGATGCATGGTTCAAGCTGGAAGAGATGAAGGTAGAAGTATGAGAAGAAATGCTAAAGGGCCTATAAGGGTTGGAGATATACTTGTGCTTAGAGAAACTGAAATTGAAGCTCGTAAAATCAAAACAAGTGTTACAAAGGGAGCGTATAGTTAAAATGTTCAAATGTTCATATTGTAAAAGGCAATATCCTGTTCATAAGGGATTGACTTTGGTTCTAAATAGCGGTGTTATTGTGTATTTTTGCGGTTCTAAGTGCAGAAAGAACTATTATTTGAAGAGAAGAAAGGTAAGATGGGTTTCTAAAGGTGTGGAAGCTAAGGAAGTTGTAGCAGCTCATGAAAAGAAAAAGGCTGATAATAAGGCTGCGGCTCAATAGGTTTTAATTATATTTTATCCGCATAAATTAGTATTACTATTTTTTTCTCTTGGATCAATCCAAGTTTCGTCATGTTGGATAAAGGCTCCAGTTATTGGTGTGGATTTTAGAATGTTTTTTCCATTACAAATTATTTCATAATCTTGACAGAAGTTAGTTGAGTTGCATATAGCCTTTGTATAAGTATAATTATCAAGAATTTCACTTTCATATTTTGAATTCTCTTCCGAAATAACCTTGCTTGTAAATATTTTTTGCATATTTTCCACAGGAACTAGCAAAATTGCTAGAGCTATAATTAATATTATCAATAAAACATATCTTATTTTCATAGATTTGCTTTGTTTTTAGCTTATATAAACTTTTTTTATTTTTATGTTTTTTAATGCTATTTTTAAGCCTTTTTTTATTTTTCCGACGATAAAATGCCAGAAAGCTTTTTAAACTAACTTTTGTTAATATGATTAATTTTATGTAAAAAAGTTTTTAAAAGACGGGTGATTTTTCATAAAGACTAAAATGGGAAAAGAAGATTATAATGCAGATAGTATTAAAGTTCTAGATGGACTTGAAGGAGTAAGAAAGAGGCCTGCAATGTATATTGGTTCTACAGGGAAGGATGGGTTGCATCATCTTGTTTATGAAGCGGTGGATAATTCTGTTGATGAGGCTCTTGCAGGGCATTGTACTAAGATTGTCGTTACTATACATAAAGATGGTTCGGTTTCGGTTGATGATAATGGAAGAGGAATTCCTGTTGAACCCCATCCACAATTAAAGATTCCGGCAGTTCAGGTCGCATTGACGAAACTGCATGCAGGAGGTAAGTTTGACAAAAAATCTTATCAGATTTCTGGGGGTCTTCATGGGGTGGGTATTTCTTGTGTTAATGCTTTATCAAAGAAATTTTTTGTAGAAATTAAGAGAGGTGGAAAAATTTACAAACAAGAATATTCTAGGGGTGCTGTTAAAAGTAATTTACAAGTTATTGGTAAATGTGATGCTGATGAAACTGGAACAATGGTAAGATTTTGGCCAGATGATGAGATATTTTCTGTATTGAAATTTGATTATAAAGTTCTTGAAACTCGTTTTAGGGAGATTGTTTTTTTGAATGCTGGATTAAAAATTAATCTTGTCGATGAAGAAAGAGGAAAAAAAGAGGAGTTTGTTGCTGCAGGGGGTTTATTAGATTTCATAAAATGGGTTAATGAAGGAAAAGAAGTTTTACATAAGCCTGTTTATTTTAAGAGAGATATAAAAGATACTGCTGTTGAATGTGTTGTGCAATATAACAATGGTTATAGAGAAAATATTTTTGGTTTTGTTAATACAATTAATACTATTGAGGGAGGAACTCATGTTTCTGGATTTAAAACTGCTTTAACGAGGGCAATAAATGATTATGCTAAAAAAACAGGGCAGTTAAAAGAAAAGGATGAAGCACTTACAGGAGAGGATGTGCGTGAGGGATTAAATGCAATTATTAGTATTAAAATTCCAGAACCGCAATTTGAGGGTCAGACAAAAACAAAATTAGGAAATAGCGAATTAAAAGGTATTATCGATTCTATAACTAGTGCAGCGTTGACAGAATTTTTTGAGGAGAATCCTGCTGTTGCAAAAAAAATTGCTGGAAAGGCCTCAGAATCAGCTAAAGCCAGACTTGCTGCAAAAAGAGCGAGAGATTTAGTAAGAAGAAAAAGTGCTTTTTCACTTGGTGGGCTTCCAGGAAAATTGGCAGATTGTTCTTCTAAAAAATCTGATGATACTGAAATTTATATTGTTGAGGGAGAATCTGCTGGAGGTTGTTTTCATGAGAATACTCAAGTTGCACTTGCAGATGGAAGAAACCTATCTTTTAAGGAGATTGTTAATGAACATAAAAATGGGAAGATTAATTTTTGTTACACAATAAAAAAAGATGGAGGTGTTGGGATTGCTAAAATAGAAAATCCAAGGGTTACAAAAAAAGATGCCGAAGTTATAAAAGTTGTTTTGGATAATGGACAAGAAATAATATGCACTCCAGATCATAAATTTATGTTAAGAGATGGAAGTTATAAGCAGGCTAGACTACTTGAGAAGACTGATTCTTTGATGCCTCTTTATAGAAAGATTTCAAAAATTGGAGGAAGGATTACTATTGATGGTTATGAAATGGTTTGGAATTTTGATAATAAATGGATTTTTACCCACATGCTTGCTGATGAATTTAATTTGGAGAAAGGAATTTATGATAAAACTCAAGGAGAAGCAAGACATCATATTAATTTTAATAAATTGAATAATAATCCTACAAATCTTATTAGGCTTCCTAAGGATGAACATTTATTGTTACATACTCAACATTTGGATAAAACTTTGCATACTGCTGAGGCTAGAGAAAAGAGCAGAATTGCGCACAAGAATCCAGAATATAGAAAGAAAATAAGTGAATGGGCTAATTCTTCTGAAGTAAATAATAGGTTATCTATTCGAGCTAAACAACAATGGGAAAATCAAGAATATAAACAATTTATGATAAATAAATTTAAAGAGTTTTATAATACTCATGAAGCATATAGAAATAAAAATAATAAATTATTAGATGAAGAGCAAAAGAAGTATTGGGGTAATCTTAAGAATAAAAATAAGGCTTCTGAAAAAGTTAAAAAATTCTTTGAACAAAATCCTGATGCTAAAGAGTATTTATCTGGTTTGGCTAAACAACAATGGAAAAATAAAGATTTGGTTGTGTGGAGAGCAGAGAAAACAAAAGAGCAATGGACTCCTGAGTTTAGAGCTAAAAGAAAAGAGGCATATAATAAAACTTATTATGATAAGACAATTAAATTGATGAAAGAAGTTCTTGAGAATTATGGAAGTCTTGAAAAGTTTGATAAAATAAGAATTGAGAGAAAAGATAAATCTATTTTAAGTTTGGAAACTTTTTGTTTGAGATTTTTTAATAATAATTCCAATAATATGTTGGAAAGTGTACAACATTATAATCATAAGATAAAGAGTATTGAATTTTTGAAAGAAAAGTTTGATGTTTATGATTTGGAAGTTTCTGAAACTCATAATTTTGCATTAGCTTCTGGGGTGTTTGTACATAATAGTGCAAAGATGGCTAGAAATAAAGAAAATCAGGCTATTCTTCCACTTAGAGGTAAAATATTGAATGTTGAAAAAGCAAATCCTGCTAAAGCACTTTCTTCTGAGGAGATTACAAATTTAATAACTGCAATTGGAACAGGTGTTGGAGAACAATTTGATGTAGAAAAATTAAGATATAAAAGAATTATACTAATGGCTGATGCAGATGTTGATGGAGATCATATTAAAACATTATTGTTAACTTTTTTCTTTAGATTTACTCCCGAATTAGTTAAACAGGGATTTGTGTATGTTGCGCTTCCTCCATTATATAGAGTGAGAAAAAATAAGGATCATTATGTTTATTCAGATGAGGAATTGAAAAAACTTACAGATAAACTTGGAACTTGTGTGGTAACAAGATTCAAAGGTCTGGGTGAAATGAGTGCTACTCAATTATGGGATACTACTATGGATCCTAAAACAAGGAAAATAAAAAGAGTGTATATTGAAGATGCTGTTGAAGCGGATAAGGTTTTTTCAATGCTTATGGGGGATGATGTTCCTGCGAGAAAAGAATTCATACAAGAAAATGCAAAGGAGGCCGATTTGGATATTTAATATGCACAAGTCAATAAAATATGCTTTGGTAATTGTTATTTTGCTTATCATAGTTGTGGGAGGATATTACTTTATTGATAAGACTTTAACTGCGAATGCAATAAAAGAGGCAAGAATTGCTGAGTTAAGAATAGAAAATTATGAAGATTGGCTTGGAGAAAATTGTAAATGTTTAGAGAGCAATAGATATTTTTGTGAGAAAGGATCTGAAATTAGAGATAATTTTTGTGTGAATTCCGAACTTAAAACTTTTACATATCAATTGCAAGGATGTTCAAAATATGATTGTGCTGGAGAGGTGAGAAGTTTTAATTTTAATGAGAGTAAATGGGATATTCCGGAGGATTTTGTTAACTGAAAATGAAAAACGAATTTATTAATAATACAAGTTCCAAGTATAGATTGTTCCATATTACCTGCACATCTAATAATCAGTTGATAACTTCATATTTGAGCTACATAAACCTGATAAACATCATCGTTAAATCAAAAGAGGTGATAATATAAAAATGGGAAAAGTAAATACGCCTGCTTGGATTTTGGAAGGATATGATTCAGAGGATGCTTATAATAAGAAAAAAGGAGTTAAGGCTAAAAAGAAAGAAGGAAAAACATTCAAAATTAGAAAGTGTCCTAAATGTGGAAGCGATAAAGTTAATGTGTTGCTTGGAAAGGAAGAGGGTAGAGGAACTGGAGAGTGGGCATGTACAAAATGCAAGTGGATTGGTAAAAATATTAAAGAGGATGAAGTTACTGAAGAAGAATTTATGAAATATTTAGATGATAAAGGGGAGGAAGTTGCGTAAAATGGCAGAAGAAGAAAAAGAAAAGAAAGAAAAAATAGATGAGAAGATTATTGAAAAAATAGCTGAAGCTGAGACTAAAAAAGAAATTGGGTTCGATGCTCATGCAAAGGAAGAAAGAGGAGTTGTTAATACAGAAGTTTCTACTGAAATGAAGAGATCTTATCTTAATTATGCAATGTCTGTTATTGTTTCAAGAGCCATTCCTGCTGTTGAAGATGGACTAAAACCTGTTCAGAGAAGAATTTTATATTCCATGGAAAGAATGGGAGTTAAGCCCGGTACTCAGACAAAAAAATCTGCAAGAATCGTTGGAGATGTTATTGGTAAGTATCATCCACATGGTGATGTAGCGGTTTATGAAACAATGGTTAGAATGGCTCAGGATTTTTCTTTAAGATATCCTTTGATTTTTGGTCAGGGTAATTTTGGTTCTATCGATGGAGATCCTGCTGCTGCGATGAGGTATACTGAAACAAGATTAAAGAGTGCTTCTATGGAGCTTCTTCAGGATTTGGATAAAGATACTGTTGAATTTGTACCTAATTATGATAGTTCATTGAAAGAACCCTTATTGCTTCCAGGTAAGCTTCCAGCTTTATTATTAAATGGTGCAACAGGAATTGCGGTAGGAATGTCAACAAATATTCCTCCACATAATATTACGGAGGTTTGTGATGCAATTATTGCTTATGTCAAGAATCCTAAAATTAGTATTGAAGATTTATGTGAAATTGTAAAGGGTCCAGATTTTCCAACGGGAGGAAGTGTTACAGGAGATATGCTTGAGATGTATAAAACTGGAAAGGGAAGGATGGTGATGAGAGGTAAGGTTACAACTGAAACTCATAAAAATAAAGAGGTAGTAATTATTACTGAGATTCCATACATGCTTAATAAAACTGATTTAATGACTCAGATTGCTTCTTTGATACAAAATAAAAAATTAAGAGATATTTCTGATTTGCGTGATGAATCTTCAAGGGTAAAATAAGAGTGGTAATTGAATTAAAAAAAGGTGCGAATTCTAAATTTTTAACTAATGCATTATATAAATTTACAAGATTACAGGATTCTTTCAGTGCTAACTTTTTGGCATTACATAACGGACAGCCTAAAGTTATGGGGTTGAAAGAAATGATTGAGGCCTATGTAAGTTATAGAAAAAAGATTATTATTAATAGAACTAAATTTGAATTGAAAAAAGCAAAAGAAAGATTGGAAATTGTTGAAGGATTGTTGATTGCATTGAAACATATAGATGAGGTTATTGATTTAATTAAGAAATCTAAAGGAGTTGCTGAAGCTACTGAAGGTTTGATGAACAAATATAAATTTAGCAAGAGACAGGCAATTGCTATTCTTGAAACAAAGTTGCAACAATTAACTTCGATGGAAAGAGAGAAGCTGAAAAAAGAAGAGGAAGAATTAAAAGTTTTAATTACTGAGCTTGAAAGAATTTTAAGTGATATTAATGAAGTTTTGAAAATTATCTCAAAAGAAGTTTCTGAATTGAAGAAAAAATATGGAGATGATAGAAGAACAAATGTGCTTAAGGGAATAAAAGAAATTCAAGAGAAGGATTTGGTTCAGAAAAAAGAAGTTATAATTACAATTACTGATAAGGGTTATTGTAAGAGAATGGATGTACAGGCTTACAAAGAACAAAAGAGAGGAGGAAAAGGAGTTATTGGAAGTGAACTTGCTACAGGAGATTTTGCAAAGCAGTTAATTTCTTGTTCGACTCATGATTATCTAATGTTTTTTACTTCTCGTGGAAGAGTTTTGTGGCTTAAGGCGTATGATATTCCAATTGCAGAAAGATACAGTAAAGGAAAGGCACTTATCAATTTGCTTGGATTGAAAGATGAAACTGTTACTAATGTAATTTCTGTAAAGAGTTTTGATGATTTTTTATTTATGGCGACTAAGAAAGGTGTTGTTAAAAAAATATCTTTGAATCAGTTTTCAAATCCAAGAGCGTCTGGAGTTAGAGCAATCAATATGCCTAATGATAACTCAGATATTTTGATTGGTGTTGAAGTTGTTAAGGAAGGGCAAGAAGTTTTACTCTCGACAAAAAGAGGAATGGCAATAAGATTTGATTCAAAAGAAGTAAGACCAATGGGGCGTTCGAGTTATGGAGTTACTGGAATAAGATTGAATTCTGGAGATGAAGTTGTGAGTATGGAAATTTTGAAGACTAAGGCTATTTTAACTATTACAAAAAATGGTTATGGAAAAAGAACGGCAGTTGAGGATTATAGAAAAATTTCAAGAGCTGGAAAGGGAGTTATAAATCTTAAGACAAATGAAAAGACAGGATATGTTGTGACAACTGTTTCTGTTGATGATAATGATAATCTTATTGCAACAACTGCGAAGGGAATGGTAATAAGAACTTCTCTTGCGAATATAAGAGTGATGGGAAGAGCAGCACAAGGCGTGCATGTTATAAAACTTCAGCAAGGGGATTATGTTACTGATGTGGCAAGAGTGCAGGAAACTGAAGAGTTAGATGGTTCAGAAAAAAGTGAGTGTACTCCAGAAAATACAATCAAAAAAGGTCCTGGATTGACTGAATGTAAAATTAAAAAAGAAGAAGATGAAGAGGACGAAGAAGAAGGTGGGGATGAAATTAGTGAGGAAGAGGATTAATTAAAGGTTTTAGTTTTTTATTATCACCTCTTTTATTCTGACGATAATGCTTATTAGATTATATGAAACAATTATAAGATTACCTGATAATATTATGAGCAATGGATTGCACAAGCACGTTTGAATTTATTTATTATTAATAATTCGTTAGATTTTATCTTTAATTACCTTATTTTTATCGTTAGTTTTTCCGTCGGTGATTTTAATTAAAATTTTTACTGAGTATCAGTAGTGATATTTAAAATACATAAGGTTTATAAATGAATTTTTAAATAATTAATTATCACAAAATGTTAGAAAAATTAATGAATTATATTAGAAGAGTTTTAGCACCACTTTTGGTAAGTAGCATGGTTCTTGGCGGATGTAATTATGCTAGTGGATTAAAAAACAACGCTGAGTCAAGATGGAATTGTTTGATGCATCCAACTGCTGTTACTGAAACTACTGAAATTCCTAAAGCAAGTGTCGATGCTGTGATTGATTTAAGCAAATATCCGGCTTTTAATATTGATGCAACTATTGCAAACTTATTTGGAACTACTGTAACTTCAGAGACTGAATGTAGAGAAAGAAGAAGAAGAGAGAATGTTTCACTTGAACAAGAAGTTGCTATGATGTCTCAAGGTTTATTATTTTCAGAAGCTTCTGTTCCTTATAGCGGTCCAAATATTTCATTAATAGATGCTGTTTTTGATTTTGCTCGTTCTGGTGCTAATGATAAGATGTGCACTCAAAGAGTGAGTTTATCTGATGGTTACAAAAAATTGAAATCAGGATTACATTCTAATAGAGCTTGCAAAAATTCAAGATGTCAATCTTTAGATAAAGAAGTTCAAAGTGTTCCTTATGATTCAAGTGTGTCTAATGACGAACAGTCATTGAGTAGTTCAGTTCATGTTCAAAGAGGAAATACTTTATGGGGAATTGCAAAAGCATATTATGGTGCTAAAAATATTATAAAAGGAATTGGAACAATTATAAGTGCTAATAAGGCAAAATATTCAAGAATTGCTACAAGCAATGGAGATTTCATAAGAGAAGGATGGGATTTAACAATTCCGGCAAATGTTGACGGAGATGTTGTTTATAGTCCAACTCGAGTGGTAGCAAGAAATACTGGAAGTACAGTTGTGGCTTCTAGAAGAGTTTCTGCAAATTTGTCTCCGAGATTTGTTGATGATAATAGAGCTCTTGCAAATGATTTAGGACAAATGGCTGAGAATGCTAATATTAGTCCATATATGGAATCTGATAGTGAGATTGAGGATAATGATTTTGAATTTGCTTCTTCTGTTCAAGACCAGAGTTTTGATAATGCTCCTGTAAGACCTGTTGTATGGCCGGATCAAAGAGCAGCTCAAAAAAGAAATCCTACAACTCGTTGGCTTTATAAGTTGTTATTTGAAGATAATAGTTCTATGGTAAGTCAGGATGTTTATTTTTCTAATGGTGCAGCTTATACTATGTTCAAGGGAAATGTTTACGAACTTAACAATCATGGAAGATATATTCCTGCAGGTTTAACTGTCGAACAGTTCAATAAATTAATAATCTCTCCAGGTATAACTCATACTAGAACTACAACTCAAGAAAGTCAGTTTGATGTTGATTCAGAACCTGTTAGAGAGCCTGTTAGATTACCTCCAACTTCAGAATTATCAACTTCACAAAGACCAAGTAAATTGGAAAGTTCTGTAGGTACTCAATCTTTTTCAGGTGTTCAACCAATATCTGCTTTATCAAATGAAGGTTATGCAAATCCTGCTACAAGTGCTAATAATTTATATGAAAGTATTAAAGGTAAGGAAGCTAAGACCGATTATATTAATATGAGGGCGGCTCAAGTTCAGTATTTGAGAAGTCAAAACTATTCTATTAATGAAATTTCAGATATCATAGCTGAAAGATGTGGGAAAAAGTTCTGCAAATCTACAATTTACAGAGACTTGCATAGAGATAGTGCTTATACTATTGCGTAAATTTATTTTTTAATTACGGTTTAATTATCACCTCTTTTATTCTAATGAGGATGTTTAATGAGTTATTAGCTAATTATCAGATGTGCAAAAAATGTGGCTAAAATATGAATAATATGTAGCTCAATCACGTTTGAATTTTTATTTATTAATAATTCGTTAGAATTATTCTTTTAATTTTTCGCACATTTCTTTGTATTCGCACCAATTACATAAATTTGATTTTTTTCCAGGAAACTCTTTTGTTGCTTCTATTTTATTTATCAACTCAATTGTTTCTCTTTTTAAATTTTCTAGCTGTTCGTTATTTCTAAATGAGCAGATTTTTACATTATGTGCAAGATAGTGCCAAGTGAGACATATTTTTTTATCCTCTCCAAAAATATTTTTTATTGCAATTGCATATAATGCAAGTTGTCTGTCTGTTTCGAATTTATCTTTATTTGGAAGATATCCAGATGTTTTATAATCATGAATAACAACTTCATTTTTTTCAGGCATGTGAGAAAGCCTGTCAATAAATCCCTGCATTAAATATTTTCCAGTTCCATCAAGATCAATTGTTATTTTCTTTTCACATTCTAAAGTTCCATCTTCAAATGGATAATGTCTATGATAATAATCAATTAAGAATTGCACGCCTTTGCTAAAATATAATGGCTGGTTTTCTTCTCCCTGAAATAAAGTTGCGTTTTCTTTATATTCACTATGCCAACTTTCAGC
>Ga0172379_10007045_pt1 | contig 14775 bp, 17 predicted proteins | sample GrowelOW334metaG_FD_119756 | JGI IMG/M metagenome (GOLD analysis project Ga0172379, IMG submission 119756) | Groundwater microbial communities from an aquifer near a municipal landfill in Southern Ontario, Canada - Groundwater well OW334 metaG | ecosystem: Environmental > Aquatic > Deep...
AATAGCAGATAGGAAAGCAGTTCTTTGCTTTGCCAATATTCCTTTCGGAAATTATGCTTTCATCATTTGTCATGACAAGAATTGCAACGGAAAAGTTGACCATAACATTCTGGGATTTCCGGCTGAACCATTAGGATTTTCAAACGGGTGGGAACTAACTCTCTTTTCCGGTTTGCCAAATTTTTCTAAACTTAAGTTTGAATTCTCCAAGTACAAACAAGACTACAAAATTGATTTTAAATAACATTGCCCTAACAATTTCCTCTTCGGAACAAAATAGGTTGACTGACGGGGATTTTAAGATGGAAAATATTATAGCAAAATTTAATTTGACTTTAAATAAAAATACTTGTATCATACAAGTAACAAAAATTGAATTATTTGTAAAATGAGCGATACTTCGAGTTTAGTAAAGAAATTTCATAGTGAAATGATCGATTTAATCAAGAAATACCAGTTTCGTGATCGGAACACAATGGCTTCTTGCGGTATGTCGGTTAGCCAATGTTATATTTTGGAGACGCTAAATAGATTCGGACCTCTGTCTATGCAGCAATTGGCTGATAAAATGCACCTTTCAATTAGTACTATGACGAGGGTAATTGCTCCGTTAATTGCGCAGAATTTTATTAATCGGGAAGAAGACCCGGCTGATCGCCGAATAAAAATAGTTCAATTAACCGAGAGCGGTAATGAAATGTTTGTTAGTTCGTGGAAAAGTATTATGGAATCAGAGAAGATGATTATTGAAAGTTTTCCTTTGGAAAATAGAGAAATATTGGTGGAGTTCCTTCAAAAGCTAAATAAAGCTTTTGGTAACTGGAATACGACGTGTTGCAAAAAATAAAAAAAATTTGGCAAAATAGTTGTATGATACAAGTGTTTTTAATTTTGAGCTAAAACTTCAAAACAAAAAAATGAAGAATTACAAATGAAAAGTAGTGAATGCCTCAATCAGTTTGGTTGGAGAAAATCAGACGAAAAAATAAAAACTTTCTTTCCGGAAAGAGAAAATTTTCTAGAAGTTCAAAAGGAAATTGAAGTCGAATTTCTTCAGAAACTTAATAAAGATTTTGGAAACCGGGAATCACAATGCAAGGAACGATAAAAAAAATTTACTATATAGTTGTATAATACAAATAATATTTCAAAAATAAAAAAAGGAAAATTACAAATGGGAAGCACCGAATACTTTAATCAAATTGCAGGAAAATGGGACGAAGTAAGAACGACTCTCTTTTCCGAAAACGTTCGTAAAGTTGCTGTGAAATATGCAGAAGTTAAACGTGGATTAGTAGCTGCAGATATTGGTGCAGGGGCAGGATTTATAACAGAAGAACTTCTTCGTAATGGACTAAATGTGATAGCCGTTGACCAATCTCTGGAAATGGTAAATGAGATGAAGAAACGATTTAGCAATTCTAAAGATGCTGAATTTCGACTAGGAGAATCAGAATCGCTTCCACTTAATAACGAGTCTGTCGATTTAGTTTTTGCAAACATGTATTTGCATCATGTTGAAACTCCTGCGAAAGCAATCAAAGAAATGGTAAGAATTTTAAAGCCTGGTGGGAAATTAATTATCACCGATGCGGATGAACATAATTATGAATTTTTGAGGACAGAGCAGCATGATGTATGGTTAGGGTTTAAAAGAGAAGATATTCGATCGTGGTTTAGTGATGCGGGATTGGCTGACATTAAAGTTGATTGTGTTGGTGAAAATTGCTGTCCGACCTCAGAGAGTTCAGGAGAAAAAGTTGAAATCAGCATTTTTGTTGCGATGGGGAAAAAACCGATGGCTGACATCGGAAATATAGAATAGAAATAAAATTAGAAATAAATGATTTATAGAAGGAGTATCGACTAAATGAAAAAGATAATAGAAGTAACACAAAAATATTTTTTTATCATTTTAATTTTACTGCTGCAGAGCATAGTAAGTTTTGCCCAAACCAAAGCAGTAAAAACAAATGAGAAACCGGTTATTGACGGGGTAATCGAGGATTTATGGCAGAATGCCTCAAAGTTTAATTCTTTCATACAGATAAAACCCGACATACTTGCAGAAGGAACTGTAAAAACAGAAACTTACTTTTTTTATGATCAGGAAAATATTTATATGGCGATGAAGCTGTATCAAAAGAAAAATACGATTCATTCAAGCAAAGGCAGAAGGGATTCAGAAATAGTTGGTAGTGGCGATTACGTAAGTTTTGCGTTAGATCCATTTAATAATGGTAATACAGCTTTCTTTTTTACGGTCAATCCGGAAAATGCCGTTATGGATGGCACTATTGATGAATATGGAACAGAGAATCTTTCATGGGACGCTTCCTTCAATTCTGCCACAGTAATAGCTGATGATTACTGGAGCGTAGAGATTCAGATTCCACTGAATTCAATCAGCTTTCAAAATAAAGATGTTCAAGATTGGGGAATTCGTTTTGCTCGGAGCTATGCTCAAAAACAAGAGATTGCAGTTAGTAGGCTAATTGATATTAATGGTCCAGCTAAGTTAATTAATTTAGAAAAACTAACTGGTCTTGAAGGATTAAATAAAAAAAATAATTTTGTTCTAACTCCTTATGCTTATTCTCACAACGAAGCTGATTTTCTAAAGCAGTCCTCAATCGTTAAAGGAAAAGCGGGTGGAGAATTAAGATACAATCCTAATTCATCACTGACAATTCTTGCAACAGTTAATCCCGACTATGCTCAAGTAGAAACCGACAAAGAAATAATTAATGTAAGTGATTTACCAACCGAATATCCTGAGAAGCGCCCATTCTTTACCGAATCAAGTGATTTCTATACAAATGCTGCCTTTAATTCTAGAAATATTGTAGATATAAAAGCCGGATTGAAAATACGGCAGCTTGGTGAACTCGTGAAATCGGATATTACGAGCGTAGTTGATGGAGATGATCATCTTTGGTTAGTGGGACATTCGATAGTGAGTGATAATAAATCTTATCTTGTTGAAGCTACCGGCGGATTGAAAAGTCAGCCATCTAGAAATGATTACAATGTAACTACGCACTTGCTAAAATGGTTGTTTGATAAACGTCTTATGGCTTACAATTGGATTGGCACGATTAATATGCCCGGAAAAGATAAAAATGAATGGGAGACAGTTAATGGAATACGTTGGGCGACTCGGGATTTCGTTTTACGGTATTGGAGCCATTATAAAACAAAACTTTACAACCCAAATATTGTAGGTTGGAATTATTTATCAAATGAATTTGTAAATGAGGTTGCGACTAAATATTCTATTATTGAACCTACGGGATTGTTCAGGACCTCGAGTTTACAAGTAGCTTTTGATTATTATGATTTAACCTCACCGCGCAATAATTCATATTATACACTCACATTTACAAATGAATATGATCTACATTTGAATGACTACCTGGGTAATTGGTATTTAAGTTTAGTTTAAACTCCTTCAACAAATCAAAAATTTCGTTACCGGAATGTTGCAAACTATCCTAATGATAAAATATTTGAAAATGCATTTAGCAAATTCGTATTAATCGAAGATAAAGCAAGCAGTTATAGCGCAACATTAAATTCCGATTATTCAAAAACAGTTGGATTTAGTCTTTCTTATACCAATAATCATATCCGTAAATCAGTTGCAGATAATGTTAATTCAGAAGTCTATTGGAAGATTGGTTCCGATTTCGTCGTTAAATATTCTTTGGGTTACATCAATCTCCAAGGTTCGGATTACCAGGCTAAGTATGAACAAGTGATTAATAGGTTGCAAGTTGAATATAACATTACAGATAAGTTAAATATTCGTGGAATAATTCAGCCGAATATTGCCCGGTTGCCGAACAGAGATGATTATCGAAACAATCTCAGTTCATTCAATCTAACGCTTGCATGGGAATATCTGCCTGGAAGTTTTATGTACTTCGTTTACAACCGGTATAGAAACTCGGAAAAAGCAAATACGATTTCGAGATCGCTTTTGGACAACAATCAATCAGTGGTTTTGAAGTTGAATAAATCTATCTCCTTGTAAAATAATTGATGTTGTTAAGTGATCTTGGCTAACTCGTTTTAGAATTTGAAACGAATTAACCGAGATCATCTTTCAACAAAAATTTTGTAGTCCTGATGGATATTCTCGGACAGTTTCATCTCGATAGAACATTATTTTTTGATTCCGAATTTTGAATGATTTGGTTAAACAGAAAGTTTTAGTGCAATTGTTAAGTCTTGGAATTATTCTTAGACTCAACCTTTTGAGTTCCTTTATTGTAACTCACGGGGCGAAGCTGTTTTCAAACTAGATGAATTGCTGTCAGGAGATTAACAAACTATGATTTCAATAAATAGATTATGAATCCTTGGTTAGAAATACCGTTAGCTGATTACGAAGCCCACATGTCAATGGCTTCTATAGCCCAAGCGCAGTACATCTCACGAGTTCTTGCGGGGATTGTTCAAGATGTTCGTCCATCATCAGTTGCAATTATAGGATGTTCCGGCGGGAATGGATTTGATCAATTACCAACCGACATAGTTAAGCGCGTTGTTGGTGTTGAGATAAATCCTCACTATATAGAAATAGCGCGAGAACGGTACATGTATCATTTTAATCGACTCGAACTTATCTGTCAGGATTTTCAAACTTCAGCGTGTTCTTTTAAACCGGTAGATCTTGTTTTTGCCGCTCTTATTTTCGAGTATGTAGATTACATAACAGGACTTACTTCTATAAAAAAATTTATTAAACATGGTGGATTTCTATCGGTTATTTTACAACTGCCCAACGAAACAATATCAGCCGTTAGTCCAAGCCCTTATTCAAGCTTAAGTAAACTCAACGGTTTTTTAAAATTGGTTTCGCCGGAAAATTTTGAAGCATGCGCAGTCTCCGTCGGACTATCTGTTGTGACAAGTAAACGTTCAATGCTCGATTCCGGCAAAGTATTCCATGAATTTCTCTTACAAAAAACATGCAGCGAAGTTTATACGTCGGTTATTAACTTTTAAATTTCGAGAAGGAAAGAATAATGCTTGAGAAAATTATTTTTCAAGAATCAATTCATACATTTCAAATAGATTTTAACCATCATGTTAGCAACATCGTTTATATTCAATGGATGGAAATCGGGCGATTGAAATTATTACACAAAGCCGGTTTGTCAATTGAACAAATTGATAAAGCAGGCTTTTTCATAGTTTTAGCTGAGACTCATATCAAATATAAGCGCGAGCTTTTTCTTGGAGAAACTGTGGAAGTAGAATTATGGCTTTCAGAATTGAACGGGGTATATTCATGGTTTGAGTTTTTATTTAGAAAAGTTGGCGGAGATATTGTTGCTTCCGCACAGCAAAAATGTGTTTTTGTAGATACCAAAACAAAACGTCCAAAGCGGTTAATGGAAAAAGGATGGACGTTATTTCTCCCTTTCGTAAAAAATATCACTAATGACTGATCTGATACTTCAAATCAAAGTAAAAGTTAAGATTGCATCTCTAAAAAATTTTGCAGAAAAATTAATATCCGGTCAATTAGATAGATCAGCTATAATAAGTGAGACATATTGCGAAAAAGATGAACCTTCCATTGGGATAAGTTATTGGAAAGTTGATGATATGGAAGAATTTGAAAAGAAATTTTCCTTATGGAAACAATTCTATGAGACTATTGAAGTTAAAGAAGTTTTAACAGCCAGCGAGGCTATGATCGGGCTATTCAATGATTAACGCAGCTTCACACGTACTATGTTTCAGCTGAACAATGTTAGATTTAAACGAGAAAAAGTTTTACTTAATAAATAATTCTGAAACTGGTGAAGTTTCACAAGACACAATTTTTAATTATTTTCAACATGGTAAAATTGTTTGGGCAGATTATTCGGGAGGTTAGATTATTAAAGGAAACTTAATTGAGCTGATGGATGATGAAGGAATTCTAAGCATGGAATATCATCATATAAATAAAAAGTTTGAAATAATGACCGGAGAATGCCAATCCATTTCTGAAATATTACCTGACGGGAGAATAAGATTCTATGAAGACTGGAAATGGACATCCGGAGATTTTTCTTCAGGAGAATCAATTAGTGAAGAGATGATGTGATATAGAAGCATAATGGTAAGTTTAATTGTAAGAGAGAAGAAATTAATATGAAAAAAGATTTTAGAATTATTGGATTTGACGCTGATGATACACTCTGGATTAATGAACCGTATTTTCAGGAAACAGAAAAACAATTTTGTGAAATGCTTTCAGCTTTTTATACTGCGGATATCATCTCTCAAGAGTTGTTCAAGACCGAGATGCAAAATCTTAATTTATATGGTTTCGGCGCAAAAGGATTTATGCTTTCTATGATTGAAACCGCATTACGGATAAGTGATCATAAAGTTCCACAATCAACGATTGATAAAATCATTCAACTTGGAAAAGAACTTTTGAATAAGCCGGTAGTTTTGCTTGATGGTGTGGAAGAAGTTTTAGATAATCTGCACAAAAAAGGAATAGAATTAATTGTTGCGACTAAAGGAGATTTGCTTGATCAGGAAAGAAAGCTTAAAAAATCCAATATTGAAAAATACTTTCACCATGTAGAAATTATGAGCGATAAGAAAGAGTCTGACTACTTAAAACTTTTGTCGCATCTGGATATTAAACCGGAAAACTTTTTAATGGTAGGTAATTCTCTTAAATCAGATATAATTCCGGTTTTGAATATTGGCGGTTTTGGCATTCACGTTCCATATCATACAACCTGGCAACATGAAAAGACAGAAGAATTTGAAAAACAAAATAATTTTAGAGAGATCGAACATATTTCCGAATTAATAAAGATTTGCTAAGTATGAAAACACTTGACCTAAACAGTTGGAATCGAAAAGAGCATTTTAACTTTTTTTCACAATTTGATGAACCCTTCTTTGGAATTGTTTCGGAGATTGATTGTACAATTGCTTATAGAACCTCAAAGGAAAAAGGTCACTCATTCTTCGCCTATTATTTGCATAAATCTTTACTTGCGGTAAATGGAATTGAGGAATTTAAGTACAGAATTGACGAAGACAAAGTAATTGTTTACGATAAAATACACGCTTCTCCAACTATCGGAAGAGACGATGGAACTTTTGCTTTTTCATTTATAGAATTTAATGATGATTTTTTAACGTTTGAAGATTCTCTTAAAAAAGAAATTGAGAATGTTCAAGATTCAGTTGGTTTGCGACTGACCGAAAATGCAAGCAGAAAAGATGCAATTCATTACTCCTCAATTCCATGGAATACATTTACAGGATTAACTCACGCCCGAAATTTTAAGTTTGTTGATAGCGTACCCAAAATTACATTTGGTAAAATATTTTTGAGAGAAGAAAAAAAAATAATGCCTGTATCAATAAATGCTCATCATGGATTAGTAGATGGATTACATGTTGGAAAACACTTAACATTATTTCAAAAATTGATGGATGAATAGAACAAATTAACTGAAACGCGATTTCTTGACGGCAGTTCCTTTCTTCAACATCATTTTGTTAAATTAGGTTGGTTATCCTCCCGGAAAAATTTACTTCAACAAGAAGAATTGAAAACAATATTCAATAAACTTGAAAATGTACTGATTGTGGTTATATGAAACAGTATGTTACTGATGCTAAATCATTGCTAAAACTTCAACAAAAACAAAATAATCTGCAGCCAAAACAAAAGGAAATAACAATGGAATTAAAATCAAATTGGAAAGAAATCAAAAAACACTTCGATAAATGTTTCCGGACTAATTTTCATGTTGCTATTGCTTCTGTTGATAAAGACAACAACCCGACGATAACACCAATTGGTTCGCTCTTCTTAAATAATAACTGCACAGGTTATTACTTTGAAAAATATCCAACAAAATTGCCTCTTAACGCTGAACATAATAAAAGCATTTGCATTCTAGGAGTAAACAGCAACACATGGTTTTGGATAAAGTCATTATTCCTGGGAAAATTCAATTCTTATCCCGCATTAAAACTATATGGTAAACTTGGGAACAAGCGAGAAGCAACAAAAATTGAAATTGAAAGATTGAAGAGACGAGTTAGTAAAACTAAAGGAATGAAGGGGAATTCTTATTTATGGGGTAAAATGGAATTTGTGAGAGATATTGAATTCACGCATGTTGAAAAAATTAATTTAGGCAACATGACGCACGCGTTGTGATAAAAAATTATATAAAAAATATTCCGGGATTAAAATCAAGAATATCAAAGATTAGATTGTGAAAGGCACAAAATATGGACGAAACATCTAGGGCATCAAAACTTTGCCCAAAAATTATTTTAGAAGGTACGCGGCTTACATTTAAAACTGAGATCGCATTCGCCTTGAACGAACATCCGCGAATTGTTGGTTCGCGTAAGTATCGTTATCATTCCCCGCTAATTTCTGCTGAGTGGTGTGCGTTTACAAACTTTCCCTGGGGTCGCGGGATGATTAATTTTGAACCTCACGAAGAAACATTAGCTATGGAAACCTACCAAACATGGATGAGGTTGTTTGAGCTTCAGCGTTATTACTCATGGATTGTTGATCGCTTTCATATTTCAACACAAACATTTCAATTTTCTTCCAGAAATAAAATTTATGATTTTACTTGGCTTGAGGAGAGATTAAAAGCATTGAATTTTCGACTCGTCTTTTGTTATCGTTCGGCGGAATCATTTTCATCTGCACGCATTGAAAGATTAAAAGTGTCAGGATATCCTCCCCAATATGATAATCTAAATCTTTTTATTGAAGAGCAAGAGTTGATGAAAAAACTTGTAAGCGAATCGCAGCTTCAAACTCTTTGGCTGGATGTATCCGATAATGATATTCCGGCGGCAGTAGACAAAATTGCAAATTGGATGGATGCAACCGACGGACTTTATATGTTATGAGAATAATAAAGAGCTGCTAAAAGAAGATCAATATTTTTTATAAGAACTATGATTGACGAAACTGATATTAAAAACTGCCTCTTGCAGTGTTGGTCGTTACAATTGAGTAGTCTCTGGACAAGTGATAATCCTGCACGTGGCCAATGTGGTGTAACTGCGCTTGTCATAAATGATAACTTCGGCGGAGAGATATTAAAAACAAAACTTAATAACGGTAGCTGGCATTATTACAACCGGATCGAAGGGAAACGTTTAGATTTTACCAAAGATCAGTTTGAAAACATAATAGAATACTGTGATACGGTTTCTTCGAGAGATGAAGCATTTTCCGACACAAATGAAGAACAATACAATTATTTATCTTCTGCCTTTAAAAATTTCACTAAGAGTTCAAGAAGTAGAGTTAACCGGTAAAATAAAACATGAGGATAAAAACAGATATAAATAAAAATTTAGTTAAAATAACCGGATAGTTTATTATCATCGGAGCATTACAACAGTTACAAGCTCTCCATAGTTTATACAAGTATTCTCAGAGGAAAACCAGTTCCATTATATATGCAAAAGCTATTAAGTTTTTGTGGTATTCATGAATTGATTCAAAAAAAACACCGTCACTAAATATAATTTATGTCATAGAATTATAAATAAACTAATTCTACACTCATCCATAAAAAAATAATACAATCAAGGATTTCCCACATGCAAATAATTGACCTAAGTCATCCGATCTGTAATGATATGCCCGTTTATCCCGGGACAGAATCACCTATTATCAAACAAGAAACCAGTTTGGAGAAAGATGGATTTATTGAAAAAACTATCCATATGTCTTCTCACACCGGAACCCATATTGATTCACCGGCTCACATTATTAAAGCGGGAAAATCTCTTGATTCGTTTGATGTAAAATATTTTGCGGGAAGAGGAGCCGTTCTTAATTTCTGCGAAATAAATGGTAGTATTATTAATATTAATGATCTACTTCCCTTTGAAGAAATAATTGCAAGTGTTGAATTCTTATTAATAAATATAGGTTGGAGCCGCTTTTGGGGGAAGAAGCAATATTTTATTAACTATCCGGTTCTCAGCATAAAATCAGTGGAATGGATAACGACAAATTTTAAATTGAAAGGTCTTGGTATAGATGCTATTTCAGTTGATCGGGAAAATAGCAGCATTTTTCCTGTTCATCGCACAATATTAAAAAAAGAAATAATCGTAATTGAAAACTTAGCAAATTTAGAACAGCTTGGAACGGCTACTTTTTTATTTAGTTGTTTCCCATTAAAGATCGAAAACGCAGATGGCTCGCCGATTAGAGCAGTAGCGTTTTTGGATTAGCGTAATTTAAAATAAGTATCAAAGTGCAAAAAGAAAATTCATATCAAAATATATAGACATTTTTTTTCGGTTTAATAAGAAAAAATCCTGATATTTTTTTGCTAATTTCCATTATAGGAAGTATAATTCATTCGTTCATTTAATTTATTAATATTACTGTCGGTAAAAATATTATAGAAATTCAACAACTTGATTGCAGACAATAAAAAATTAAAAAAATTATCGAGGAAGGAGGTGTAATTTCATGAAGCCTAAAAAGTTTACACTTTATTTTGCTAGAATATCATTACTGCACTAACGTATAACAATCACCTTATTTTCACAACTAGTTTTAAGATAAGTATTGTACGGTCAGTTGCTCAAAGTTTCATAAGATCAATAGTATCCACATTTCGAAAAAAATATTTGCTAACTAAGAATATTCACATTCAAAATAGGAGTATATATGAAAATCAAAAGTGCAGCCATTTCATTTCTCTTAGTATTATTCATCTTGTTCCTTCCGCAAAAATTACATTCTCAAGGCGTAACTACCGCCTCGATGAACGGTATTGTGAAGGATATTACGGGTGAACTATTACCTGCGGCAAGTGTAATGGCAATTCATGAACCTACAGGTACAAAGTACGGCGCATATACTACAATTGACGGAAGATTTAGTCTCCCGAATTTAAAAATTGGTGGACCTTATTCTGTTACGGTTACTTATGTCGGTTATAAAAAAGAAGAACAAAAAAATATCTTCTTAAATCTCGGTCAAAATTTCAGAGTGGAATTTGTTCTGCAAGGGGAAGCAGTTAACTTGAAGGAAATCACTGTTCTTGCTGAAAAAGATAATACTTTGAATAGCAGCCGGACTGGAGCGGCAACATATATTTCAACCGCGCAAGTTGCTGAAATGCCCTCTATAAAAAGAAGTACAAGAGATATTACAAGGTTGGATCCGCGAAGCGATGGTAATTTCAGTTTTGGCGGAAAGAACTGGTTATTTAACAATATTTCACTCGATGGTTCATATTTCAATAATTCATTTGGATTAGATGATCCAGCCCCGGGTGGCCAAACAAATGCCGAACCTGTTCCTTTTGATGCTGTTGCAGAAGTGCAAGTATCGGTCGCCCCGTTTGATGTAAGAGAAGGGGGATTTACCGGCGCCGGTATTAACACCGTTACAAAAAGCGGAACAAATGATTACAAAGCTTCATTATATAGTTTTATGAGAAACGAAAATTTAGTTGGCAATAAAGTTAGTGGAAATAAAGTAGTAGCTAATCCGAGTCTATTTTATAACCAATCGGGATTTACGGCAAGCGGTCCTATTATTCCAAATACATTCTTTATTTTTATGAATGGTGAAGTGGAAAGAAGAAAAGATCCCGGGACTAATTTTGCTGCAAATACCGGAACTTCCGGATTCGGAATTTCACGAGTAAAAGCATCGGACATGGACAAAATTAGAGAAAGAATGATATCTGTTTATGGATATGATCCGGGTTCCTATGAAAATTATACTAATCATACGGATAACGAAAAATTCCTCATCAAATTGGATTGGAATATTAACGAAAGCAATAACTTTACTTTTAGATATAATTACTTGAATGCAAGGCGAGATCTCCCGCCGCATCCTTTTGCAATTAGCTATAATGGAACGGGAAGAGGACCAAATGAAAACAGTCTGCCGTTTCAAAATGCCGGGTACAGAATGAACAACCAGTTAAGTTCATTTGCAGCAGAATTGAATAGCAGAAGTGATAAATGGGCAAATAGATTTTTTGCCAGTTATAATAGATTCAGAGATTTCAGAAAACCTTTCAGCAAACTCTATCCAACAATTGAAATTGCCGAAAATGGAATTACTTATACTACATTAGGTAACGAACCATTTTCCATCAACAATATTCTTGATCAAGATGTTTGGCAGTTTACAAACAATTTCAGTTATTTTGCCGGAAATCATGTGATAACAGCCGGTGTCAATTTTGAATCCTTCAAATTCTATAATTCCTTTAATCTTTTCTTTGCGGGATTATTTATGGTTCCTGTAGAATATGGTGGAACAACTTTTTCTTCTTTAAATCAATTCTTCCAATTAACAGATCCGGCTAATCCAAGTTTTGTTGACTTCAATAAAATTGCTTCCGATGCTGCAAAGAATCCATTTAAAGGTGAAGATATTAAAGTTGGGCAGTTAGCTTTCTACGCACAAGATGAATTTTTAGTTTCTGAAAAACTCACTTTGACCTACGGAGTACGCGTTGATATTCCGATGTACTTTAATGATATGGTAGATAATCCATTTTCTAGATCTTTAAACTTGCTTGATGCAGATGGAAATCCGGAAGTAGTTGATCAAAGTAAACTTCCGAAAGCTACTCCACTTTTCTCGCCACGTGTGGGATTTAATTGGGATGTAACCGGAGATAGATCAACACAACTTAGAGGAGGAACTGGAATTTTTACCGGAAGACTTCCTTTCGTCTGGATCGGAAATAACATTTCTAATCCCGGTGCTAACCCAAATCTTCCACCCAATATGAGATCGTTTTATTTGAATGCAATGACTCCTGATTTCAAATGGCCGCAAGTCTGGACAACTAATTTTGCGGTAGATCAAAAACTTCCTGAAGACATTTTGGGTACACTTGAATTCGTATATGGCAAAGATATAAATGCCATTTATGTTAGAGATGCTAATTTAGGAAAAGTAAAAGGTTACCTGCCGGCTCCTGACGGAAGATCGGTTTATAGCGGACCTATAAATAACAATATCGGCGGCGCTTATGTAATTGATAATGCGAGTGAAGGGTATAACTATAGTATTACTGCTCAATTGAGAAAGAATTTCGATTTTGGTCTTAATACAAGTTTATCCTATACATATCTTGAAGCGAAGAGCTTAATGAAATCTACTGAGATTGCAAGTGTCTTGTATGGTGAAAATGCGATTCAAGCAAATCCGAATAAACCATATTTAAGTAACTCCGAATTTGGTAACCGCAATCGTATAGTTGCATCTGCAACCTATCGCCACGAATGGTCGGAAAGTTGGGCTACCAGTATCGGTGTTTTTGCCGAACTTGCCGAAGGAAATAGATTCAGTGGTGCTGGAGGAAATAGATATTCATATATCTATTCCGGTGACGTTAATGGTGATGGTTCGGGATCAAACGATTTAATTTATATTCCGCGAAATCAAAGTGAAATTATTTTCGATCCTTATGTTGATGCAAGTGGCAATACTATTTCGGCTCAAGAGCAATGGAATGCTTTTAATGCTTTCATCGAACAAGATGATTACTTAAAAAATAATCGCGGTAAAATTGCCGATCGTTTTGGAGCAATCAATCCGTGGTTCAGCAATGTAGATTTAAGATTGTTACAAGACTTTTCATTTTTTATGGGAAGCCAAAAACATACTATTCAGTTGAGTGTCGATATTCTAAATGTTGCCAATTTGTTAAACTCAAGTTGGGGTGTAAGACAAGTTGCCAACTCGGCAGCAACTTCACCGCTTCAGTATGTTAAAACCGATGCTCAAGGCGCCCCGGTTTTCAAATTCAATACTAATTTGAAAAAAACATTTATTGACGATCCCGGTGTGCTTTCTCGCTGGCAAATGCAAGTTGGTATCCGCTATCTTTTCAATTAGTAACCAGTCCCAAGTATTATTTAAGCTCCCTGCACACGCAGGGAGCTTGATTAAGTTTCTCTGCGCGTTGTTTGTTTAACCATCATTAAAATATTCTAAAATCGCATAACAGACTGAAGTCTGTTTTACGGGAACAAGACCGGGAAGAGATTTTAACGTAAGGGGAATCTACTGTTGTGGGTTATTCCATAAGTCACTTTACGCAAAAAAATAATTCGGTTTTAAATTCTGTAACGCAGACTTAAGTCTGCGCTACGATTTTGCACTATTTTAACAATAAGTGAAAGAATCTAGCATAACGTGAATTAATAAATAATAGCTCAAAATTTTTCTGCGATAAGTAATAAGTGTATCTAAAAATGTAAAATCTCGTCTAAGTATTTAACAACATTAAAAACTTATAGGAGATTTATATGAACACCGGAACAACCAACCAAAACCAAACAACTTCTGAAAACGGAAAAGAATTTGAAATAATTCATCTCGAAAAAACTAAAAAGTCTTGTAGCCTATGTGAAGATTTTGCCTCGGCAAAAGCGGCAAAAGATGATATGATTGCTGTTATGAGCTGCGAAGGAGCTTGTTTGAGGGGAGAAGTTTCAAGAAGAGTTGCTAATAATTTATGCTTTGAAGAGTACCCGGAAAAAACCGCGCGTGTTTGTCTTGGCGGGGCATTTACAAAAAATACCGGGCAAAGAAATATGGTACGGTCAGCTACAAGAGTAATTGCTTTAGAAGGGTGCGTGATTGAATGTGCTTCCAGAATGATGAAAGGTGTAATCCCGGATTTAGAAACTGAAGTAATTATTGTTGATAAATATTATAACTTCAACAAAAATCTTTTCGCAATTAACGAA
>Ga0172379_10007046_pt1 | contig 14775 bp, 14 predicted proteins | sample GrowelOW334metaG_FD_119756 | JGI IMG/M metagenome (GOLD analysis project Ga0172379, IMG submission 119756) | Groundwater microbial communities from an aquifer near a municipal landfill in Southern Ontario, Canada - Groundwater well OW334 metaG | ecosystem: Environmental > Aquatic > Deep...
TAAATAATTTGGAAATCGCATATTCAATGTATTACATTTGGAGCATGAGTTTCGACTCTAGGCATGAAATGAAATGTTGAGCGGTCTTTGAAATACTGATACATCAAAAAGTTAATAGTTAAATATCCGAATCCAACTCAAAGGATAAATTATAGTTATGTGAAGAACGTACTGACTATTATGACATAGTTATCTCCGTTATTGTTTGCGCAAGCGTGCAATGAGAATCATAACACAATGTAAATAGTTTTAAGGTTTCCCGCAAAATTGTATTTCCCGGAGGGTCAGATTTTATAGATATAATCATGGAGCGTTTGAATAAAACGCTACCCTGTCTCTCAGACAGGCAAGCCGGGTAGTCGGGATAGGAAATCAACAGGAGTCTTCGTTACTTCAGTTCGTTTTCGGTCACATAAGCAAAAACAGCAATGTTTTTAAGTTTGTGACTAACAGTTCCGGTCGATGCAGCACAAAAAAATTAAAAGTCGCGGTAGTAGAGTATTTGATTATGGGAAGGAGTTTATAATGAACGAATTTTATTTTTTGGTTTAATACCAACAAAGTAAAACAGTCAGAAGTAAAAGAACTGTATAAGTATAAGCCTGATAGCAGTATTATGAATATACTTTATAGATGAAACGAACACAATCAGCTAGTATGAATGCTAAAAAATGATACCGGAACACAGGAAGAACCGAGATCTCCGCAAAAAGGGATTGAACTTTGACCAGGGTGCAAAGGAGTTAATTGTCGGTAAGGGATTGAGAATGGTTTCCATTCTTAGTTGCGAAACCTTCAGGGGCGTCGGAGAGTAACGGTTTCAGGGTAAATCCATGCTAATGAAAGTATCTGCAAAGATACGGTCATTATATGGAATTCGAAGCTATGCAAATAGCGGTAAGCCTTGAATGTCGAAATGATAGCGTACAGTATTGATCCGAAAATATTTCCGTTGGCAACAATGAAAGTAAAAATGCAGATTTCAATTACTATTGACGGGTGATTTGAGTTCTTTGAATTGAAATGATTTAACCGTGAATCTGTAAAAGGATAAAGGGTTGAAACACATACTTTACCCCAACAGGTTTTAAAATTAAGTGAGTAATCATTTGAAATTGAAGCCTGATCCGATCGGGAGATTGTTAAGAAGTAGTTTTGTAAAAAGCTGCACACAATGAGCCTGATTTTGTAAAGTAAAAAACAAATCAAAGACAGATATGGCTGCTAAAAGCTAATCAGGCGGAAGATCGTTTGACGGAACGGTAAAACGGAACGGAAAATGAATCTGAAGCGGATAGGTGGACGGCGGATGTAAGTCCGATAATATCCGACTTATTAAAACAGATCCAAATCAAACTTTAGGTGTTTTCATCAGTATACAAAGATATTAACAAATTGTTTTATGTTCAAAAGAGGGTGTCGTCAAGGCACCCTCTTACTGTTTAATATAGGTCGGATGTAACATTCGGCCTTTTTTATTTCAATAAAAATCCGGGAAATTAATTTATATAAACTCTGCAATATTGTTTTATTTCTAAGATATCAGAACTCCTCCCTCTCAGCCTGATAGCATATTGATTAATTGTACTTTAAATGTGTGAATTATATAATAAAAATTCAATATTATGTAACTTCTGATATTCAAAAGTTACCGAACTTTGTCAGAATATTATAAATCATTTATAAAAGCATCACAAATCAACGCATTAATCAGTACAATTATATTTCTTCAATCATATTACAAACCATTAAACTCAAAAAAAAATGAAAGCAATCAAATTTTATGTAACTATTGTAGCACTCGCATTCCTAACGGCATCGTGTGTTGAAAATTCCGAAAAATACAAAACTGCCGTTGCTCAACGTGATTCACTTGCAATAGAAAAGCAAGCCTTAGATTCCAATTACAACCAGACAATTGCCCTCTTAAATGACATTGAAGCAGGATTTACTGAAATAAGTCAAAATGAAAAGCAAATGAAAGTTGACCTGAGAGGAGTAGAAAATACAACAGCCGACAGAAAAAAAGTGATAGGAGTTCAAATGAATGCTATTAAAGAGAGCATGGAAAAAAACAAAGCTAAAATTGCTGAACTTCGTCGTTTGGAGTCTAAAAAAATGAAAGCAAACAGTGCATTAATGGTAACGATTAATCGTTTGCAAAGCGAACTTGACGCACAAGGTATTCTGGTTGAATCCTTACAGGCAGAGCTCGTTCAGAAAAACATTAAAATTGATGAACTTACCACTACCGTGAGTGATCAAAGTAAAAATATCGCCGATCAGCAAACTACTATAAAGGGTCAGGACACGGATATGAATACGGTATGGTATTGTGTTGCCTCCGCAAAACAACTTAAAGAAGCTAAAATTGTATCTGGTGGCGGTCTCTTTCAGTCGAAAACAGTTATGGAAAGTGATTTCAATCAAAAAAGCTTTACAAAGGTTGACTTGCGAAGTATTTCAACGATAGCTACCAACAGTAAGAGCGTAAAAATTCTTTCATCTCATCCCCAAAACAGTTATATTCTTGAAACGGGTGCCGATAAAAATATTACAATTAAAATTACCAATCCTTCAAAATTCTGGAGTGTATCAAAATATTTAGTTGTACAAATATAGTTTAAGAAAACAATGTTTAGATAGTTCACTGATTCTGTTTCAGCAAAAATATCAATAATATTGATTGTTTTTGTTTCAGATATGAACAGATGATTTTGATAATCAAGTATAACGCCACTTTTGGAATCCAATTTCAAAAGTGGTGTTATTGTATATGACAAGAAGTATAATTTTGCTCAAATGGTTTCTTTAGCACACGCAGAGCTAATCTCGTTCCCTACTTCCCGATAGAATTCAGGAGTAATGAGCTGTCAAACTGGTTTCTTCATCTGAAAGACTTTTAAATGAATTATGTTTTATTTTTATATTTTTATAGTGTTACTTTTTCAAATTTATTAAAGTCTATTGGTATATCCTTTATCTTTGTGGTTGAAGATCTCTGCAGATCGAAAATCAAAATTTACAAGAATATAAAAATACAGACATATTACAATATAATCATTATAAAATCAACATTATGATAGATATTTTTGACAGAATGAAAGCTGCTAAAGGCCCTTTGGAACAATATCAACAAAAGGCAGACGGATATTTTATGTTTCCTCAATTAGAAGGGGAAATCGAACCGAGGATGAAATTTAATGGTAAAGAAGTATTAACATGGAGTTTAAACAATTATCTTGGTTTGGCAAATCATCCTGAAGTCAGGAAAGCTGATGCTGAAAGTGCATTGAAATATGGGATGGCTTATCCAATGGGTGCCAGAATGATGTCTGGAGATACAAAATATCACAAGGAACTGGAACAAAAGCTCGCTACATTTGTACATAAACCTACAGCATATTTATTGAATTTCGGGTATCAGGGAATGTTATCCATTATTGATACATTACTGGATCGTAAAGATGTAGTTGTCTATGACTCCGAATCACATGCCTGTATTTTGGACGGGTTAAGGTTACATATAGGGAAACGGTTTGTATTTCCACATAATGACATTGAAAATCTCAGGAAACAACTGGAACGTGCGACAAAATTAGCAGATGCACAGGAAGGTGGAATACTTGTCATCACAGAAGGAGTATTTGGTATGGCCGGTGATTTGGGGAAACTCGATGAGATCACAAAATTAAAAAATGAATTTAAATTCAGGTTATTAGTAGACGATGCACATGGTTTTGGTACCATGGGAAAAACAGGTTCAGGAACGGGTGAGCATTTTGGAGTTCAGGATCAGGTAGATCTTTATTTTTCGACCTTTGCCAAGAGTATGGCCGGTATCGGGGCATTTGTAGCTTCCGAGAAAGAAATTGTAGACTCACTCCGCTTTAATATGCGTTCACAGATATTTGCCAAATCATTACCTATGCCTATGGTATTCGGGGCATTAAAACGTCTTGAAATTATCCGGACGCAACCTGAACATAAAGAAAAGCTGTGGAAAATCACGCGGGAACTTCAAAGTGGACTGAGAAAAGAAGGATTTGATATCGGTCATACACAATCACCGGTAACTCCTGTTTATTTTAATGGCAGTGTCGCTGAAGGAACAAATATTGTAGTCGATTTAAGAGAGAACTTTAGTATTTTCTGTTCTATAGTTGCTTATCCGGTAGTACCCAAAGGGGTCTTGATGTTGCGTCTTATACCAACCGCATCACATACTTTGGAAGATGTAAAACAAACTATTTCTGCGTTTAAACAAATCAAGGCTAACCTGGCATCAGGAAAATATAATACTGAAATGCAGTCCATGCAACTTGTTTAATATGACACAACAAAAATATTACTTACAATGCATAGGATGCGGGCATAAGACACCCGACTTTGGAAGATGGTTTGAACAAAATCAAATATGTCCCGATTGCGGGAGCAAACATTCCGAAGTCTGGTATAATACAGACTATCAGGATTTGCCCCGTATTATGAAAAACAATTTGGAGAGTTTCTGGAAATACCTCCCCTATTTACCACTTATTGACTCTTCAAATATAATCAGCTGTGTAGAAGGCGGTGTACCTGTCCAACAATGGGGATATTTGGAAGAATATGCTAAAAGGCAGTATAACTTAACCATACAGGTGCAGGTTTATCGAAACGATTTAAACGGAGGCACCGGAACTTTTAAAGATGTAGCTGCATCATTAGCTGCGAGTATATTCAAAGAACATGGTATTAAACAATATTGCGTAGCTTCAACCGGAAATACCGCAACATCCTATGCAACTTACCTGTCTATTGCCGGAATAAATTGTTCCGTTTTTCTGCCCAAAAATGCACTGAAAGCCTCCGAAGCTTTCGTCAGTGCTTATGGACAACAGGTTTTCAGACTAAAGGAAGATTATACCAAATCCAAGGTGTTGGCTACCGAATATGCAACGACACACAACATTCTTATTTCCAGCGGAAACATAGATCCTATCAGGATTGAAGCTAAAAAAACGATGGTTTTTGAATGGTTACGCCAACTCGGGAAGATGCCGGATGTTTATATTCAGGCTGTTAGCGGTGGAACAGGTCCTATTGCCATTGATAAAGGTGTACGGGAAATTCAATCAGTATACCCCGGCTTAAAAAACCCGCGCTTTATTCTGATTCAGCCGGATAAATGCGACCCTATGGTACAGGCCTGGGAAAAAGCAGTAAAAGAAGATTTTCCGCTTAATTATGAAAATGATTATCCAATTATAGATAATCCAAAAACAGTAATTCCAATACTGGCAAACGGTCATCCGGCTACTTATCCTCTTATTTCCAAACTGGTAAAAGAATCCAACGGAAGTTTTATCCGGATAAACGAGGCCAAGATTGCCGATTATGCCAGGTTAATTGCTTATGAAAGTAAAGTATTATTGGGGCCTGCTTCTGCTGTATGTATTTCAGGTTTTTTCGAATCATTGAGAAAAGGTCAGATTAAAAACGGTGAAACTGTTTTGTTGAATATGGGCGAAGGAATAAATCGTTCACCTGATTTTGTGAATGAAATGATTTATACCAGCAATATTGTTGATCATGTAGATCAATGCAAACCGCACTCAATGGATTATTACCGGAATCAATTATGGGAAGCCATTGAAAAATAAAGATTTATGGCAAAATTTGAAAATAAAACAGTTTGGATAACAGGTGCTTCTTCTGGAATTGGAGAAGCTTGTGCTTATTTGTTTGCTATTGAAAAAGCAAATCTGATCCTCACAGCTACAAGGACTAATGCCTTGAAAATAATACAAGAAAAATGTATTGGTTTAGGTGCACAATGTAAAATACTGCCTTTTGATTTAGCTTCTATCGAAAACATTCCTGTTTTAGTTGCAAATGCATTTAATTGTTTTGGGAGCATTGATATATTATATAACAATGCCGGGATAAGTCAACGCGGACTCACAGCCGATACCTTATTTGAGGTAGATAAAAAAATTATGGATGTAAACTTTTTTGCACCTGTTTTAATCACAAAACTGGTTTTGCCGGAAATGCTCAAAAGAAAAGCGGGTACAATTGCTGTAACATCGAGTATTGCAGGTAAATTCGGCTTTCCGTTACGATCGGCATACAGCGCTTCAAAACATGCATTATACGGTTTTTTTGAAACGCTTCAAGCCGAATATTATGACCAGAATATTCGTGTGGTTATGATTTGTCCCGGATTTGTCAATACGAACATTTCGATGAATGCACTGGATAATGATGGGAAACGACATGCAAATCTGGACTCCGGACAAGCAGGAGGAATATCTGCAGAAAAGGCGGCAAAGAAGATTGTAAACGGAATTTATAGTCAGAAACCGGAAGTTTTGACAGGAGGAAAAGAACTGATTATGGTTTATATTAAAAGATTTCTTCCAACTTTATCAAGATTTTTAGCGAGAAAAATAAAATCAACCTAACAATGGATAAATATATTATCAGTGGAATACAGCAAGTTGGGATTGGTGTAGAAGACTTCAAAACGGCCTGGAAATACTACATCAACACCTTTAACATGGATGTAAAAATCCTTGAAGATGACACCCTTGCTGAGCGAATGCTGCCTTATACAGGAAATAAGGCTCAAAAACGTCATGCAGCTATTGTGATTAATATGCAAGGTGGAAGTGGATTTGAAATCTGGCAATATTCGGAACGTAAACCACAAAAGATTGATTTTGACATTCAGTTTGCTGATTTAGGAATCTGTGTTGCTAAAATGAAAAGCAGAAACGTAAAACAAACCTTTCAGGAATTATCTCAAAAACCGGGAGTAAAAATTCTTGGCAGTTTATGCCAGTATATTGATGGTACTGAAACGTTTTATATCGAAGATCCTTTTTCAAATGTTTTTCAGATTGTTCATGATGAAAGTATTTTCAGAGACGAACATCGTTCCTCCGGTGGACCTGTGGGAGGAATCGTTGGAGTTACCGATATTGACCGTTCATTACCCCTCTATCAGAACATTTTAGGCTATGACAAGGTGATTGCAGATCTTACAGGAAATTTTGAGGATATAGAAGGATTAAATTCAGGCAAACAAAAATACAGAAGAGTATTGCTGACTCATTCCAACCCACGAAAAGGAAATTTCAGCCGTCTTTTTGGTCAATCAACCATAGAGTTAGTACAGGCTTTGGAACGAACACCCCGAAAAATATATGAAGGACGTTTTTGGGGTGATCCCGGATTTATCCAGATTTGTTTTGATGTCAGGAACATGAATGCCTTAAAAGCAAAGTGCGAAAGTATGGGTTTCAATTTCACCGTTGACAGTTCGGTAAAAGGTGCCTTTGACATGGGAGAAGCTTCGGGCCATTTCACATACATCGAAGATATTGATGGAACATTGATAGAATTTGTTGAGACTCACAAGATTCCATTAGTAAAGAAGTTAGGAATTAATCTCAATTTGCGTAAGTATGATCCTGAGAAGCCTTTAAGTGACTGGCTTTTAAAAGGCTTGCGGTTTGGCAGAGTAAAGCTTGAAAGTCTGTAATAAAAAAAATGACTATTTCGTTCTTTTATCCTTTTTCTTTCCTTAGCTGAACAGATGTTATTTTGTTGGATTCAGTCCTTTTTTGATTAATTAAAACCGTTTCGATCGATTTATCGGAACGGTTTTATTACAGATAGTTTACACTGATTAATCAGTAAAATTCCATTTCCATGATGTTAAATTAAATGAATATCGCTTGCGATACAATATTATTGTGTACTTTTGTGTCGCAGGCGATATTGTCTGCTGCGATAAATATGGAAATAGTATGAATGGAGAATTTTATAACTTTAAGGCAAAGAGTCTTAAAGGAAAAGAAATAAGTATGGAAGCTTATAAAGGAAAAACAATATTGGTTGTGAATACAGCCAGTAAATGTGGATTAACACCTCAGTTTGAAGGATTAGAGAAACTCTATCAGAAATATGAAGATAATGGTTTGGTTATACTCGGATTTCCCTGTAATCAATTTGCAAATCAGGAACCCGGAGATGAAAAATCCATTTCAGAAGGCTGCATGATTAATTATGGCGTAACTTTTCCTATGTTTGCTAAAATAGAAGTGAATGGAGAAAACGCAGATCCAATTTATAAGTATCTTAAAAGTGAATTAAAAGGAGTTTTAGGAAATAAAATTAAATGGAATTTTACAAAATTTCTGATTGATCAAAACGGTAAACCAATTAAAAGATTTGCTCCGACAACAAAACCGGAGAAAATAGATCAGTATCTGACTAAATTTTTAAAATAAAGTGCTGATATAATCGATATAAAAAAACGTACTCCTATGGATTTTGAACATTTAAGACTTAGTAATCAACTGTGTTTCCCTGTGTATGCAGCTTCAAGGCTAATCATAAGAGAATATCAACCTTATTTGGATCAATTGGGAATCACGTATCCACAATATCTGGTTTTAATGGTATTGTGGGAAACGGATGGAGTCAGTGTGAACGAGATTGCCCAAAAGCTGATTCTGAATACCAATACGGTAACGCCATTATTAAAAAGAATGGAGACATTCGGAATCATTATCCGGAAACGTTCGGAAAGTGATGAACGGAAAGTTGTGATTAGTCTTACCGAAAAAGGAAAGGAAATGAAATTTACTGCTTCCGCCATTCCCCAGAAACTGGCCAATAATTTGAATGCCGGCATTTTAACCATGGATCAATTAATTGAACTCAGAACAAATTTAAATCTGTTGATTGAATTTCTCAACAACAAAGAAGTTAGTAAAGATGAATCAGATTAAAAAAATCTTTCGGAAACAACAGGATTTGAATACTTTGGTTCCATTATATTGACTAATCTATTTTTAAAAAGGGTTTTCCCCCTACTCTACTAAAAAACCGTTCTGATGGTAGTCAGCAACGGTTTTTTTTATTTTAATTGGTCATTCTTTCAGAATGTTTACAATTTCTTTGCAAATTGGGTTAAATGAATCAATATTTTTTGTATTTTTGGGTTGTGAAATTATATGTACATGTATCTCAAAGCTAAAAGAGACACATTTAAAACAATATAACAACTAAACTATTCAATGACAGAGAGTAACGCTGGATTACAAATAAAAGAAATAAAATATGGCAGCGAAGAATATACAGCTGAACTGAAACTAAGGGATGAAGTACTCCGGAAACCATTGGGAATGAGTTTATATATTGAAAATCTTGAAGGCGAGAAGCAGGATACCCATATTGGTGCATTTATAAATAATAATTTGGTCGGTGTTCTGATTTTAACAAAACTGAGTAGTGAAGATATTAAAATGAGACAGTTTGCAGTAGCTGAAGCATTCAGAACTCAGAAAATTGGTACTGAAATGGTCTATTTTGCAGAGGAGTATTTAATAAACAACGGATATACCACTATAGTCTTAAATGCCAGAAAGAGTGCTGCCGGTTTTTACGAAAAACTGGGATATGAAAAAATCAGTGCTGAATTTTTAGAAATCAATATTCCTCATTATAAAATGCGAAAATGCATTATTAGTGAATAATAAAAAACGATAAACCAGATAATTTCTTTTTAATTATGTAAATACAATAACTAACCGAATCTATAACTTCAAAACTCACTTGATTATGATTAAAACTTTAGGAATAACTGAATTAACCATTTTGTTAGTATGCGTTTTAGTCCCTGTATTAGCAATGGTTGATTTAATGAAAAACAAATATCATGGAAATAATAAAACTATTTGGATTCTGCTCGTGATATTTACTAATATAATCGGTTCTTTGCTTTATTTTATTATTGGCCGACAACAGAAGAGGTACAATTAATTGAGTAAACTAATTTTTGAATTCGAAAATTGTTTATGTTTTTGCAATCTGTATTCTTATAGATTGAGCTGTATTTACATAGCCTGAAGTTTATTCAGTCAACAAGATCATACGTTGTGTAAGACCAACAATACTTATATTTTTTTCATATATTCATTGTACCTGCAAGATTGAATATAGAAAACCCTGGATTCTCTTTAAAATTCCATCTGATTTTAAATTACATACTTCATCATCAGCATTTTATTTTAATGTCGGTTTATATTTATGGAAATATAAAATGACACTAATAAATATATGCATATCAACAATAATAATGTTAAAATTATTTGTGGTATTAAATATAATAGACTTACTTTGTAAACACAACTCTTTTAATCAGAGTTTTTCAGTATTTATATACTAAAACAACAATTTTATGGAAACCTCCAATGATCTGAAATTAGCTGTATTAATTGATGCTGACAATGTTCCATATGCCAATGTCAAAGAAATGTTCGAAGAAATAGCCAAATACGGAACACCGACATTTAAAAGAATCTATGCCGACTGGACCATGCCTACTGTATCGGGTTGGAAGAATGTACTGTTGGAAAATGCCATTACTCCTGTTCAACAATACAGTTATTCGAGAGGGAAGAATTCGACTGATAGTGCCTTAATTATTGACGCGATGGACATATTGTATACGGGTAAAGTGGATGGTTTTTGCATTGTATCGAGTGATAGTGACTTTACCCGCCTGGCCACAAGACTCAGGGAAGCGGGAATGAAAGTGATAGGCATTGGCGAAAAGAAAACACTCACTCCTTTTATCAGTGCCTGTGACAAATTTATTTATATCGAAATTTTGAAACAACAGGAAGCAGAAAGTCAGGATATTAGTGAGAACAAAAAGGTTTCGAGAAGCAAAAAAACAACTAATAATGAACCACTGAGTAGAATTGATCCTAAATTAATAAAGCTATTTGATAATAGCATCAACGATTTGGCTGATGAAAATGGCTGGACATTTTTAGGTGAACTGGGCAATCTGTTGTTAAAGAAAAGGCCCGACTTTGATCCCCGGAATTATGGATTTACCAAATTGTTGCCTTTAATAAAAAGCATGAATAAATTTGAAATTGATGAACGTGAGACTGGTAAAAGCAATATAAAACTAATCTATATCAAACGAAAATAATATACTTATCTAATTACAAATCTATAATCACAATTCACTGCTAAAAAAATGAAAATTAGAAAAACCGGTTTAAATGCGTCATTTTATTTAAAAACATTCATCCTGTTAGGGGGAATAATTCTATCGACAAATATTAATGCTCAGCAAAAAAAATCTGATACAGATTTTACAAAAATTGATAAAGAACCTTTTGCCGATGACACCCATCACTGGTACGATATTTTTGATAAAGGGAATGTGATTAATCCCATACCGGGAAGACCACAATATAAGACAACAGAAATTAGTAATATTGCCGATAATATTCTATTATTTCAAAAGGACAATGGTGGTTGGCCTAAAAACTACGATGTTTTTGCCATACTGACCGATGCGCAAAAAGATAGTGTGAGAGCATCAAAAAGTCATTTGAATACTACCTTCGATAACGGCAGTACATACACACAGATAGCTGCTTTGGCTATTGCTTATAAAGCAACCCAACAGGAGAAATATAAAAATGCCGCACTAAAAGGTCTTGATTTTATCTTGAAATCGCAATATCCAAACGGTGGCTGGCCGCAATATTATCCCCTGGAAAATAATTACAGTCGTCATATTACTTTCAATGACGGAGCTTATGTGGGAATTATGCAATTGCTCAAAGATATCAGGGACGCTAAACCCCAATATGATTTCATTGATTCTGTGATGCGCGAAAAATTAGGGGATGCTTATAATAAAGGATTGGAATGCATTATTGAGACGCAGATTAATGATGATGGTAAGCCTACGGCCTGGTGTCAACAGTACGATGAAGTAACTTTAAAACCGGTATGGGCGCGTAAATTTGAACCTGCAAGTATCTGTAATAAAGAAAGTGCCGACTTAGTAATTTTTTTGATGAGTATTGATCATCCAACCACGGGAATCATTGATGCCATTCAAAATGCAGTTCGTTGGTTTCAGGAATCAAAAATCTACAATACCAAAGAAGTAACTATAAAAGCACCAAAGGTTGTTACAACTTATCGTGTATCTGAAACAGATAAAGTGGTGGTAAATGATAAAACCGCTCCTCCAATCTGGACCCGCTATTATGAACTGAAGACACACAGACCCATGTTTTGTGACCGTGACAGTAAAATAGTCTATTCATTGGCCGAAGTTTCACGTGAAAGACGCGCCGGTTATGGCTGGTATGTATATTCACCCCAGGAAGTGTTGGATAAATACCCTGAATGGCGAAAGAAATGGGCTATTGATACCAAAGCTTTGAAATAAAATCTAATTTTTATTTGTAGAGTTCGTATTTGAAACTAAAACTGATTTCTGTAATTATATAAAAATGAACCAAGAGCAAGTAAACGATCCATTACACGGCATTACCCTGAAAACTATTTTAGAACAATTAGTGGATTTTTATGGGTGGGAAGAACTGGATTCCCGTATTCGAATCAATTGTTTCAATAATAATCCCGGTATTAATTCCAGTCTGAAATTTCTTCGGAAAACTCCCTGGGCAAGATCAAAAGTGGAAGAATTGTATATTTCATTTTTATCAGAGCAATAAAAACAGAGCTTCACTCCTACTTCATAAAAAAAGCCGTTTTGGAATTGTCCAAAACGGCTTTTTTACATATCAATAATTATTATTTTTAAATTGATTAAAGGCTATTAATAGCATTCAAATCTTCGAAAGCAACTTTCAAACGGGCAATAAGTGATTCTTCACCTTTACGTAACCAAACGCGTGGATCGTAAAATTTCTTGTTCGGTTTTTCAGTTCCTTCAGGATTTCCAATCTGACCTTGTAAATAAGGACGATTAGCAGCTTCGAAACCACGAACACCATCCCAGTAAGCCCATTGAGTATCTGTATCAATGTTCATTTTCACAACACCATAACCTATTGCTTCGCGAATTTCAGCATGTGATGAACCTGATCCACCGTGGAATACAAAATTTACCGGATGATCAATTGACAATCCATCTTTTGCTTTGATATATTCCTGAGAATTCTTAAGAATAATCGGCATCAACTTCACATTTCCCGGTTTGTAAACACCATGTACATTTCCAAAAGAAGCTGCAATGGTAAAGTTTGGAGAAACTTTGCTTAATTCTGTGTAAGCATAGTATACATCGGCAGGTTGAGTATATAGAAGACTGTTATCGATACCGCTGTTGTCAACACCATCTTCTTCACCACCGGTGATTCCAAGTTCGATTTCAAGTGTCATCCCCATTTTACTCATACGTTCAAGGTAACGTTTGCTGATGGCAATATTTTCTTCGATTGGTTCTTCAGAAAGGTCGAGCATATGTGAACTGAAAAGAGGTTTTCCTGTTTCTGCAAAATTCTTTTCACTTGCATCCAACAAACCATCAATCCAGGGGAGTAATTTTTTAGCTGCGTGGTCGGTATGTAGAATAACACGAACACCATAAGCTTCTGCCAAGGTATGAATGTGTTTTGCTCCGGCAATTGCACCAAGTACGGCTGCCTGATGTCCTTCCATTTTTAGACCTTTGCCAGCATTGAATGCAGCACCTCCGTTAGAGAACTGAATCATTACCGGTGCATTTACATTTTTTGCAGCTTCCATAACAGCATTCACGGTTGAAGAACCAACCACATTGACTGCAGGGATTGCAAAACCATTTTCTTTGGCTACCTGAAAAATAAACTGTAAATCAGTTCCTGTAACCACACCCGGTTTAACTACATCTGAAATTTTACTCATAATTCAATAATTAAATTGTTATATATTACTTAACGTTGATTTTAAAACAAATAACTTTTGGAAAAGTTAGTTTGTGTCAGCATATTTATACTGTTTTACAACATTTTGACACCCTTACTTTCAAAGCACAAAAGTAGTCAATAAAAATGACTTATACAATCAATTTTAATGGAAAATCCGACGTTTACTTTTGCAAACGCCGGATTTTATTTACTAAAGTTTCCCTCAGGGAAAACAGATATTTAGAACAAGCTCCATGCAACGGTCAAACCGGCCATTACGATAGAAACCATGCTCATAAGTTTAATAAGAATATTCAACGATGGACCTGAAGTATCTTTAAATGGATCACCAACTGTATCACCTGTTACAGCTGCTTTGTGAGCCTCTGAACCTTTACCACCGTAATTTCCTTCTTCAATGAATTTCTTTGCATTATCCCATGCACCACCTGAGTTAGCCATAAAGATTGCCAGAATAAATCCGGTTGAAACACCACCAAGTAATAATCCCATTACTCCCGAAACACCAAAAATAACACCGGTAATTACGGGAATTAAAATAGCTAATAAGGATGGAAGCAACATTTCGCGTTGAGCTCCTTTTGTTGAGATAGCCACACAACGTGCATAATCTGGTTCTGCCTTACCTTCAAGAATACCTGCTATTTCGCGGAACTGACGACGAACTTCTTCAACCATACTTTGAGCAGCACGGCCTACTGCATTCATTGTTAAACCGCTGAATAAGAATGCAGCCATAGATCCGATAAAAGTCCCAACCAATACCCGTGGATTCATTAAATCGACCTGGAAATATTGCATCAATTGAGGTATGGTGGCGTGATGAATGTCAATGTTGTCAAATTTGTTTAATGAAGCAAACTGGGCAAACTCAGCTACTTTTTCAGGAATTCGTCCCATGGCAATTTTAATTTCTTCCAAATAAGAAGCCATTAAAGCTAAAGCAGTTAATGCAGCCGATCCGATGGCAAAACCTTTTCCGGTTGCAGCAGTAGTGTTTCCTAATGAATCCAATGCATCGGTA
>Ga0172379_10007047_pt1 | contig 14774 bp, 15 predicted proteins | sample GrowelOW334metaG_FD_119756 | JGI IMG/M metagenome (GOLD analysis project Ga0172379, IMG submission 119756) | Groundwater microbial communities from an aquifer near a municipal landfill in Southern Ontario, Canada - Groundwater well OW334 metaG | ecosystem: Environmental > Aquatic > Deep...
AGTGACACGCTCCTCCCGCCACTCCATCCTGGTCAAATTGCTCCTGCACCAATCCGTCCCGATAACATTCCGCAAGTACTTGTGGACGTTCCGCCAACACCAGCATGTATGAACAGAATGGGACCTCCGTTTGCCGACTATGCCTTCGTGGTAAATTCGCACAAACATGTCTTCTGGGGTCCATGCAAAGGGGGAACATATGTCCGTATCCCCACGGAAAACAATGGCAATGCGTTCAAAGCCACCGTTATAGTGAGCGAGTACGCTGGGTGGACCAAAAGTCCCGGATCCTTGAAAGGGAACTGGGCAACGAACGAAGTGGTCATCAAGCTCAATTATGAAAAAGGCAGCTTTGACACCTTCGCTTCATTCAGCGGGAAAGAAATCGGAATGGAAAGCTTTCAAGTTGAGAGAGGATGGGCACAAACAATGACCTATACAATCCTCTACATGAAGAACGTTCCAATGAAATGATCACACGTTCAAATTTTTCCATGGCATGGGAGGATCTCCGGATCCTCCCATGCCATCAAGCGTTCGGAAAGTTAATACTATCCCCACACTTTAATTTCTTAGAAAATTTCTTTCAAAACATACCTCAGAAAACACAACACCTTCGCCTCGGGGCGACGGGTCAAAAATGGCTTATACAAGCCATTTGGCTGGCTAGGAGGGTCTAGTATCATTTTGGTGTGAAATGGGATAACAGTTATGCGCGATTATTGCGCGATTATTGCGCGATTCACTTTTCCGGAGTATAATTAAAGTGCAAATATATTCAACTTTAACACTATGTTCATTCCAAAATACAATCTAACGGACAAGATAGTAAAATCTCTCACATCTATAGCGGAAGTCAAGACTGTTATCGAAAAAGCAAAGATCTTGCCGCAACAAGAGTTGCATTTGCGCAGAGAAGCAATAATCCGTATGACCCATCATTCTACTGAGATTGAAGGGAACGGATTAAACATGCAACAAGTTGCCGCCTTATATGCACACCGTAAAGTTGACGCTCCAAATCGCGACATCTATGAAGTAAAAAATTATTTAAACGCACTGAAATATATCGAACAGATAGTTTCTAAAAAGCTGAAAATCACAGAAAAAATCATTCTCAAAATACACAAGCTGGTAACAGCAAAAACACTTCATACGGAATCATGCGGATACTACAGAAAAGGACCGATATATGTTGTGCGTAGACGCTTGGGAATGCCACAAGAAGTAATATATACAGGACCGGATACGAAAAAAGTTCCAAAGCTTATGGCGGATTTAGTAGATTGGCTACAAAGAAGTATTGATAAAGACATAAATCCAATAATTGTAGCGGGAATTGCTCATCAGGAAATCGCTGCAATACATCCGTTTAACGACGGAAATGGTCGTACAGCGAGAGCTCTCGCAACTCTAGTTTTATATGAAAGAGGGTATGATTTTAGACGCTTGTTTGCGCTGGAAGATTATTACAATACAAATCGCCAAGAGTATTACAACGCTATCAATGTTGGTAAAAATTTCGAAGAACGACGAACCGATTTAACATCATGGATAGAATACTTTGTTAATGGTTTTAAGGAGGAAATTGACAATGTGAAAACAAAAATCACCATGTTATCAATACATAAAATCGATGAAAAAATCAGAAGCCAAATCTATCTAACAAAAGACCAGTTAAAAATCTTGGATTTTTTGGATCAACTAGGAAAAATCAATATAAAAGATGTTGTAGATATTTTGTCTTGTCCAAAAAGAACAGCCCAATATCATCTAAAAAAACTCAAAAATATTAAGATGGTAAAACAGGTCGGGAAAGGCCCAAGGTCAGCTTATATAGCAAGTTAAAAGAAGCTAAGATACAAGAAATTGACATAATTAAATCATTATTGTAAAATCCATCCCTTTAAAGGAATTGGCGTATGTCAAAAGGAAAACTAAATTACCCTGAAGATTTCGTCGAGCCTAGTGCCACAATAGAGTCTGCAGAAAATGAAATCCACAGGAGAATACTTCAGATAGTACAAGATTGTTGCAAAAAAGTTAGAGTTGCTTTACCCAGTCATTTATTTAATGGACACATGAGAGAAAACAATCTCGGAGGCTGGAACTTATTTATGGACCGTCATGCTCCAATTGAATCCCCAATGAGTCCTTTAGTAAATCTTCTTAGAAGTTTAACTAAAAGGAGAAGCGTTTTCCATTACGATTTAATAAATTCAAATGAAAGATTTCTTAGTAATCACTGTCTTGGAACATCAAATGCATTAAGATGCTTACTGGATAGTATTAGAACAACAAAATTTATTGATGCATTAATTTTGCAATTAAAAGAAATAGGCGACAAAGAATTTGAAATAGTTGATGCCGGATGCGGACCAATACCTATTTTTGGAATTATATCAGCATTAATGAGTAAAAATGCAAAAATAACATGCATAGAATGTGACAGAGTTTCTTGTCAAATGGCTCAAACTTTAATTGAAAAACTTGAATTGGGGGACAAAATTAATATTATAAGAACAGATGCAACAAAATATCAACATCACAAACCGGTGGATTTATTGGTTAGTGAAACTTTAGCTCCAGGGCTAACTGATGAACTTTATGCTCAAATATTTGACAATTTTAAACCTCAAATGAATCAAGAAGGTGGGAAAACTATTCCAGAATCCGTAACTGTCGGAATTAATCTAGTCAATAAATTGGAGGTACATAACCCATATTATGCACAATTTGGAGGCGGACAGGTGGGGCCAAAGATAAAAATTAATCCGGTAGGAACCTTAGACAATCAACATAATTTAAGTACGATAGAAGCATATTTCGACTTTGATGATTTTTCGGACGGTCCATATTATGTATTTATCTCCAGTTCGATAATCGTAGACGGAAAAAATGGAATAATATTAGAAGGGCTTGAATCAAATGCTACGGCTCCAACAAAAATAAAAATCAAGAACAATCGAAGTAGAATCAATCCAGACATTCAAATTTGTCCAAGAACACGCAGGAAATACAGAGGAATCAAAATAAAATATACACCGGGGACTATGAAAGAAGATATAAAACCGGAATTTATAGCAAAGTAGCGGCTGGCTACTCGGGTCTAGGGCCCTTTTGGACAAAACTGGACTTAAGTCAACCTTTCGGCACGAAATGAAGCAAGTGAGACAGTATAAAAGGGAGTGTCTAAAGTTTATAGAATAATTGAATCCAGTTCCCTTAGATTCCTGACTAGGCCTTTGCCGCAAGCCCCAGCCTTTAGGCCACGGGCATTGACGGAGTAGGTATGTAATGCTATAAATCCACTCCATCACTAACACTTATTTTTAAAAGATGCTTCTTGAATCTGGACAACTTGAGCAGATGCGCGAAAGGGTAGAGATTGAAGATGGGGAATCCGGTGCCGCAACCGTTAGTCTTTGGACGAACTTTTTTCTTGCCAGGGTAAATGAAGTTTTGCACGGGGCCAAAGAAGCGATGCTGAGTGTTTCTGGAGTAAATGAAGAGAAGTTGAAGGAGGAACTTGGAGATTTATTTCGGTTTTATCTTTCCTCCGATAGGGAGACTAAAGACTTTAATCCGCCGCCGCTTGGCAAAACAGAGGCCATATCTAGTTTAAGCAGAGGAGTAAATGGCAAGGAGGAGGCCTACTGTGAGGACTTGCTGAAGGGAGAAATCATGGCAAGACTACGGTTTATTTTTCCTAAAATTTGTGAACAAATCGGAGGACAGGGAATGGAAACCGTGGCAGACTGCGTTAGGAAAGAAATTCCTATCATCAAAACGATAGAAATAGAAGACTGGCTTTTTTGTGGTACCGGTCCTTCAGGTAGGCATAAGGCCTATAACAAGAGAAGATTTGCTGAGGACCCAGTATATAAAGTTGATCCTGAAAGAGAGGCTAGGCTGAGGGAAATTCTTTCTCGGAGAGATGCGAAAATTTTGAAGGTTTATAATTTTTCGCGAAACAAACTGCAGCTTTATATAGTTAATATCAAAGGCAAGACAAAATCTATTTTGCTTGGAAATACTATTAGAAACGCAACATATGTTTTCGGTAGAGAACTCAGCCCTGAGGAAATTAAATCAGTAGATACACCTACCGGGTTGCTTCTTAAATTTGGTGGAGCAAAAGAACCTCTGTGGAAACCCGGCAATAAGGGGGAGCGTCTTGAAGAAATTTTGGACAACGAAAATTATTTGCTTGAGGAAAGAAAAGGAGGTGTTTCAAAAAGGGAATTGGCTATTATGGCGGTGAAGCAAAAATTTCCAAACAGAGAAGACTTCGAAGCCATCAGATACAAATCGAGGGAAATTCTATTCCCCGGCGGGCTGGGGATAAGCAGCATATGGTCTTTTCTTTTTAAAAATGAGCGCACTAAATTTATTAGACTTGCAGACTTGTCTAAAATTGCGGATGCAGTTTACGCGGCCTAATCTTTGGCTGGCTACTCGGGGCTGGTGCCCTTTTTACAAAATCTCAAAATTTCTAAAATGCGAATAACAAGCTGGTGCCCCCTTCCCACCGTAGGTAAATGGCATTGTAAGCTTTATTGATACTGGATTTGTTTCGGTACTAGACACTAATTTTGTAAGATCTTCACCAAAAATAGAGGTTTCCATGGAACCATTGATGGAAAAAATTCGCTCTTGATCTTTCTGATAACAACCCAATCCCAATCCGACTTTCGCCTCACGCACAAACACAAAGGCGTTCCCATGATAGTCCGCTATAAATTGATCGATTGCTTTATTATCAGTATCGGTAATTACAAAAAAAGCATAATCCACAGTCTCGCCACAAGGATTCCCTGGTTCACAAACTATTGTCTCTACATCAAGATAGCCGGTCAAAGTCAAAGTCCCATAATACTCCCCAAATCGTGATTCTCTCTGGAAAGTTACGATAGTGGGGTCAATCAATGCCATGTCCCTAAAATACTCTTCGTCAGTTTTAACTTTTTCTCCTATCAAACTGCATCCCGCAAATACAAAAACAAACAATAAAAGTAATAATTTTTTCATATTTTCATATTTTAATATTTTTTTGGTTGGGGTGGAGGGATTCGAACCCCCGAGTGGAAGCTTCAAAGGCTCCTGCCTTACCACTTGGCTACACCCCAATATGGATAGCGCGCGAAATCAGCGCGCAAATCGCAATCAAATCTAACAATCCGTAAGATTTAAGTCAATCTATATCTTTTTGTCCAGAAACTCCATTAATTCATTTAGAATCTCCGGATAAACCGAGGAGATAATGGTAAACATACTGGCAATAGTATCGGGTTTTTTCATTGGGAATTTTTCAGCAAGAAGTCGTAATTTTTTGAGTCTGTCTTTTACAACATCTCCGGCTACCATATCAAAACCGTAGCCATATTTTTTATCAATCTCACGAATTTTTAGAACCTGCATAATGAAGATTCTTGTGTTCATAACCGTTCTTGCGCTATCTGCCAAGCCATAAACAAAATCGGAAAGAATCTCTAACTCCTCCGTCACAAAATTCTCGCCGGTTTTTTTCTCAAGATCGGCAAGAGCATCAAGGCATTTTTTGAATCGACCAGGATTATTTTTTGCTTCATTAACAAAAACCATAGCAATCTCTCTTGGGTCTTTAAGGTCTGGCTGAGGCGGGGGAGTTTCATCAAGTTTCACCTGTTCCTTTAGCACGGCCTCTATGCGATTTCTGGCCTCAACTATGGAATTGAATCTTTTGGCGAACTCAGGATTATCTCCGACTACGTCTGAATGGCACTCGAAAACCAATTTTCGAAACGACGTTCTTAACTCTGCTAAAGTGGCTTCCGGCTTAAGATTGAGGATCTTGTAGTCTTCCCTGGTTGGCTGTTCGGGCTGGTTGGTTTTCATAAAAGTAAAATTGGAGAAAATCATATTCTCACAGAGACTTGGAAGTCAATTTAACTTTGTAGTACACTAACGCCTGTTAAAATAATCAACACATATGGCAAAAACAGTTTTTATAAAAGATTTTAAGGATTCCGTTGGTGAGGAAGTGATGATTCAGGGATGGATGTTTAACAAGCGCGGAAGCGGCAAACTTTGGTTTTTGGAATTGAGAGATGGAACAGGAACAACGCAGGGTGTGATTTTTTCAAAAGACCCGGCGAACGATCCACTCTTTAAGAAAGGGGAGCAATTGACTATGGAAAGTTCTGTGCGCGTGACGGGAAAAGTTTCCAAACACCCGAAACTCGAAAATACTTATGAACTTCAGGTAAGCGATTTGGAAATTGTGCAAATATCAGAACCATATCCGATTGCAAAGAAAGGTCACGGAATAGATTTTCTTTTGGAGAATCGTCATTTATGGCTTAGGTCAAAGAAACAAAGGGCGATTCAAATGATACGAAATACGGTAATAAACGCGACGTATGAATATCTGAACCGCGAGAGTTTTACAAAAATTGATTCACCGATTTTGACACCAAATGCGTGTGAGGGGACAACGACTCTTTTTGAAGTTGAATATTTTGATGAAGGAAGCGCATATCTTTCGCAATCTGGGCAGTTGTATCTTGAGGCGGCGATTTTTTCTGTTGGAAGATGTTTCGATTTTGGGCCGGTTTTTAGGGCGGAAAAATCAAAAACACGAAGACATTTAACGGAATTTTGGATGATGGACGCGGAGGCGGCCTTTGTTGAGCACGAAGAAAATATGAAAATTCAGGAAGGATTAATTGAGTTTATCGTTGGGAAAGTTTTGGAGAAAAATTTAAGCGAATTGGCGACGCTCGAAAGAGATATTGAGCCGCTGAAAAAGATAAAAGCGCCTTTTGTCAGGATGACGCATGCAGAAGCGATAAAGAAGTTACATGAATTGGGATCGGACATTAAAGCGGATGATGATTTGGGCGGAGATGACGAGACGATTTTAACGAAGGAATATGAAAAACCGATTTTTGTTGAAAAATATCCGGCGAAAGTAAAAGCGTTTTATATGAAACGAGATCCGGAAAATGAGGAACTGGCTTTGTGTGCGGATCTCCTCGCGCCCGAGGGGTATGGAGAAATAATTGGCGGTTCTCAGCGCGAGGACAATTACGAAGTTCTTCTAGCTCGTGTAAAAGAACATAAGCTTCCTTTGGAAGAATTTAATTGGTACTTGGATTTACGAAAATACGGTTCTGTACCGCATAGTGGTTTCGGCTTCGGGCTGGAAAGAATCGTAGGTTGGATTTGCGGCCAGAAACACATACGCGAAACAATCCCATTCCCAAGAACGATTAACAGAATCAAACCTTAGAGTTAAAAAAAGTTGAGAAGAGGACAATTTCGTGATAGAACGAACAAGAAGTATCCCTAAAACACAAAATTTATGAGTCCAGATAATACAAATACACCAGCGCCGGCACAGACACCGGCCGCACAGCCAGTAACACCAGCGCCGGCGCCAGTTCAAGCGCCAGTACCGGCTTCAGCAGCCGCTCCAGCGCCTACGCCAACCGCTCCAGTCACAGTTGCGCCAGCCCCAGCCCCAACCGCTCCCGCCGCTCCCGCCACTCCGGTTCAAGCGCCTACGCCAGCTCCTGCCGCCACTTCCGGCTGCAAATGCCCAGAAATCAACATTACGGAGTGGGACAAACAGAAAAAACAGATAAATAAAATGTTTTACAAGACTTTTTCGCCAAGATTATTATTCTATCCATTCTCGTTTGCCATAGACATGAACAGAGCGGTTACTGCAGCCACAGCCAAGGGATACAAAGAGGTTCAAAATCCGATGGTTATGGACACAAACTGCAAGATGTTCTGGGCAACTTTGTTGGTGGAAGTGGACGGCGCAAAAGCTGACGATCCGAACGTAGTTTCACTTGCCGGTAAAAATTTATACACAAAGGTTTCCAGAAAGCCTTGGAAGCAGATAAAAGAAGATATCGACGAACTCACAAAAGAGCTTGGTGCAGCGCCAAAAGAGCTTTATATTTGGTACACTTCTTGTCCAGGTTGCACAGATAAAAAAGAGGCAAAGTGCGTGCTGATTGCAGTGGTGTAGCGATGTCATGTTGAAGAGCCCCTAATCCTTTCTAAGTTAGGGGCTCTGTTTTTCAGACTATTTGCATTGAGGTCTCTGTTGCACCGCATACCTATACCACGGATCATCCAATGAAGTGGGAGACAGAACTTCCGGGCACGCGATCCCAATGATGGGTCCGTAGATATTCTTCCCATCACGGTCCACCCCATGCTCTACGCCTATGTTCCACTCACAGATGCTGAACTGATGGTTGTGATGCCCCGTAGTCAATGCGGGAAGTTCATGTTTTAGCGTCCCAACAATCTCGATTTTCATAACCTTCTTAGGAAACTTCATAGGATATGTGAAGTTGAATGTCACGCTATTTAGGCCACGTGACACCTCCGCCTCCGCATCCATTTGTTCCACACCATCAATCTCAAGCGTGAAACTTTCAAAGTCGGTGATGGACCTACCTCTGTCATATGTAGTCACATGTCCAATGGGTGGATTTACTCCCCACCAACTGGTATTCCAGAGCTCAAAGCCTATCAGCCCAATCCCCTCGGCTCCCAATGGAACATCCATGTCATCCATATCGTAGGAGGCCGGTGCAAGGTAGATGCTTCCTTGACAGCACCCCGTCGTTTTCGCAAAAAAAACAATGAACCACACCATCGCCGCAAACGGAACCATTACTCTTAGTAGTTTCTGCATTTTTTGCTCCCATAATGCGAACAGTTTTTTATTCTATGCTCACCCTTGTATTTCTACAAAGGACTCAGGAAGGGATTCTATGTGAACATGTGCTGTAATACACATTATTAATCAATGCAAATTGTCAATGTTCATACCATTTCCGCTTAGGGATATATCTTTTGTAGACTTAGACACATCGGACATACCGAAACGTCATAAATCCTAGACATACCCCATTATTTTAGAGAAAAGGTAGAAAATATTTTGCCACGCTTAGCCGAAAAAGTCAATAATTATTTTCCCAGAAAAACATTGCACACTTTGACTTCTGTAAGCCAAAAATTGACAGTTTTGGCCGCCCTGGGGCGGGAAGTCCGTGACCGAAATGGCTTACTTGTGCGGAAATTTCGCGCTTTTGGCCGTCCCAGGACGGCGAGTGAAAATCAAAATGGCTTTCTTAAGCCACAAACCCTGGTTCCTAGGAACTCCACTGATGGGCAGAAGCCGAAAATACACACAAAACCAAGTGTGCCCGGGCACACTTTTGCATTCATTTTTCGGCACAAATAAGCCATTTCGGGTTACAAGTCTGCACATTCACACTTCGTTTAAATTTAAATTCTCGCCGATGGGCACACCTGATTCAGCGGACAGATTTCGCATTTCGGTTTTCTTGCCACGCAGATTTTTCGGCCGTGATCTATAACTCGAAGAGAAAAATTTCCCCAATCTTTTTGCGGAACAATTTTCATCAATTCCTGTTCGATTTTTACAGCCTCTTTTTTCTCTGCCATTTTCTTTGGAACAAAATGCCAAAGTCCGGCAATCCTGCAAACATGAGTATCAACACAAACACCTTCGTTTTTGCCGTAACCAACCCATAAAATCACATTCGCGGTCTTGCGGGCGACACCTGGGAGTTTAAGTAAATCATTCATTTCGGATGGAACATTTCCATGAAAATCTTTTAGAATTTTTTCAGCCGCTCCCTTTATATTCTTCGCCTTCGCTCTATAAAATCCTGTTGAATAAATCAATTTTTCAAGCTCGCTCAGTTTAGCCCCCGCAAAATCTTTAACGGTTTTAAACTTTGCAAAGAGGGCGGGGGACACAATATTCACTCTTTTATCCGTGCACTGCGCCGATAAAATCACAACAACCAAAAGTTGCCAGACACCACCAAAATTAAGAGCTATCTTTGGCTTCGGGTAGGTCTTATTCATGATTCTTAAAATCTCCTTTTGGTCGCCAACTTTGGAAGTGGTTTTTCCCATGCTCGAATTGTAGCCCGACAAAGCTATCGGTTCAAGACAGGATCTTTATTATTTGGAAGGGGATCTTTTGTAGCTTCGGATTCCCATTCACCCCAATATTTATCAGGGAAAGCTTCTTCAATTTGCGAGCGCGAAAAAACACTCAAAGGAAGATAGTTTAACGGATCTGTGTACGCGCCTTTTGTCAAAACTTCGAAGTGTAAATGTGGGCCGGTAGTCATATATCCGGCGCCTTTTGTGCCGGGCATACCGCCGCTTAAGCCGATAATTGTACCTTGTGAGATCGTTTCTCCTTCGGTAACCATTATGCCGCTGACATGGCCGTACACGGTCATAAATCCGTCGCTGTGTGCGAGAATTATATAACTGTAACCATATCCGTTATCTCGAGTTTTATAAACTACTCCGTCTGCGGCCGCCAAAATCGGCGTGCCTTGATATGTTGGGATATCGACGGCGTTGTGTCTCACGCCGAAAGCGGCCGCATATCCCGGATCTCTAAAGAAAGCGCTGATTCCGTTAGTTGGCTCTACAGGCCATATAAAACCGGCAAATCCGGCATTTGTAAGCCTGAATTTATAAAGAGCTTTTGTGCTTTTATCCAAAAGACCGGAATAGTTATCGATATTGAAATTTGCACCGTCTTCAGCAATTTTTTTATCGATATACACAATCGCGTTGGACAAAGTTTTCAGGTCGGTAAATACCATTTGTTGCTGTTCCGTACTTTGTTCAAGAAGTTGCTCATAAAGTTTTTCCTGACCATTCGTCATTTTTAAAAGCGCAATTTGCGAAGACTTCTGATCCTCCAAATTTTTCTTTTCGTTTGCTAAATCTCTTTCAAGATATTTAAGGGTTTTTCGCTTGGTAATGAGCTCATTTTTATAGCCGGAAAGTTCCGTATTAAGAAATTCCAATTTATCAATCATTTGTTGTCCGGCCTCATTCAAAAGATCCAAATACTTCAATTTCTTGAGATTTTCACCGACGGTATCATCACTTAGTAAAAATTTAAACGCATCAATTTCCCCATTTTCATCAATGGAAAGATAAGCATTTTCTTTCTCATAAATCATTTTTATATAATCGGCGACAAGCGTTTTTTGATATTCGATTTCAACTGATTTTTTGTCTATCTGCTCAAGAATAAGCTTGATTTGATTTTCTTTTTCAACAACCTGCATAATCACATCAATAAGTTTTTTCTTGCTGATTTTTATAGAATTGTCCAGATTTTGCAGCTGCTCTTGAAGCGACATTCTTTCCTCGGAAATCTTTTTGAGATTGATTTTTGCGGCCTGAATTTCACTTAAAACCTGTTGGTAATCGGCCTTGGTCATATTTAATTCGTCCTTCAATTTTTTGATAAATTCAATTTGCCTTGCCTCAGTGTCGGACAAATCGGTGGATGCTGAAGGCTCTGCGTTGGTTTTTGGGTCGGTCTCGGCGGAGCTCGCCGCCCCGGCAGAAGTTGCTCCGTCAGCTGCTATCGCAGAATCAGCCTTAGTCGCTGCAGAATCCATATCGGTGATTGCGCTCGCTTCGCTCGCGCTGTCCTCTGCGGCCCCTGCCGCCGGGTCAGACGTCACGCCGGCCACTTCAGCGACCATTCTGCCGCTGTTCGCCACTCTCGTTCCCCCGGGCCCATCTTCCGCAAAACTCAAAGTCACGTTCGCAAGAACGAACGCAACCGCGCACACAACCATTAAATAGCTATTTATTTTTGTTTTCATGATTCGGTTTTATCCAAGAATTATACCACAAAAAAGCCCTTGTTATAAAGGGGAAAGGGTAGAATTTTAGGGGCGCGTTTTCACGCGCCCCATGCAAACACAGCTCGAGATCATTTTAAAAAGATGATGATCATGCACGAGACGAAGCAGATGATGCCGAACACCATCCAAAAGAAATTAAAAGGGCCATTGTCGGCCTTATTCGTGGATGCGTCGGTCGCTTTTTCGGTAGCCGGGAAGAAAGCTCTCCTTCCTGATTGAATTGCGACCACTGCGCCCCATATGGCACCCCATCGGGAGACCACATGGAGAACTGCGTTTTCGTTCCAGCCTCCAGTCAGCAGGCCGATTATAAACGCGGCCCCCATCCAGCAAAGGAAGAACGCAAGCATCTTTATGTCGCCTTTTTTCAGCACAAAATCGCGTGTCGTAACAGTATACATCGGCTTAATCCTCATGTTTTTAAAGAGCTGCCCCTGATCACCCGACCAGAGCCAGCTCTTTAAGTTAGCGACCCCAGGTACGGACCAGAAGGGGACATTTCACCACGAGGCAGCATAAAAGTCAATACCCCAGGGCTCAGCCCAGGGCTGAGCCCTGAAATCACCTTGCAAAATATATATTCTTAACTTAAAATCATCCCGCAATCTAAAAAAACGCACATATGTCACATAAAAAAGCCGGTGGATCAACGAAAAACGGACGCGACTCGCAGGCACAACGCCTCGGGATAAAGGTATTCGGCGGAGAAGCAATTAATGCCGGAAGCATCATCGTTCGACAAAGAGGCACTAAATATATGCCGGGAAAAAACGTTGGAATGGGCAGAGATCACACAATATTCTCTCTTATCAACGGAGTTGTCGAATTCAGCGAAAAAGCATTCAAAAAATACGATGGCAGAACTTTTAAAGATACCGTCGTAAATGTGAAAACAAGTAAATAATGGGGGATAACGAAATTTTTCATTTTGATGAAAGCGGCTCGGAGGGTGGAAGCGAGGCGTCTTTTGAAGCGTTCAAGGAAAAGATAAAGAAGGCTTCCGCGCAAATTGCCGGGATCAAAAAAGAGGAAAAGAAGCACAAAAAGAAAGAGGAAAAATTGGTAAAACTTCTGGAGAAATTCATAAAACATAGCGAGAAAAGGGAATTGGTCATTCTTCTTACAAGAGCTCTGGAACAAAACATTCCGGCGGACTTTTTGCTGTCGGTAATTTTGTTAAGCAACGAGGAAGTGCAGGAAAAAGCCGGAGATTTTTTGTCATTGAAAGCTCCGGAACATCCTCAAGAATCAGATGAAAAGGCTCTAATATTTTTTGGCGATGACGAAGAATTACCGTTAAAAGCAAGAATTGAATTGGATAATTGGATAAAAGCCATGCTTTTGCAGGCAGAGGATAGTCCGCATAAGCTCCTCAAAAACGCATATGACATCGAGTACACGGAAATAAAAAACGAAGAACCGGAGGAAGAGGATGAAGATGAAGAATGGTATGACGATTATCAAAGAAAAAAAGAAAAAAAATATCTCGAGAAAAAAACTTTAAAAGTAATTTTGGTACAACTTTTGTCATTCATTATTCGCGACTATTTTGAACAGAACAGAATCGAACATGAATACGAGAAAATCCGCGAACTTTCAGAATTCATAATTAAGGGGATTTTGGCCAGAACAAAAGAAAATCTAGACAACAGAAAAACCATCAAAGGCGAAGTTGCGGAGGAAGTTTAAGCCTCTTCAAATCCTTTCCTTTTCAGCTCCTCGATAATTTGTTCTTTTGGCAGATCGATTAATTTTTCAGCGCAAATAAAATCGGCCATTTTTTGAAACTTTTCATCCTCAACATTTTTGTAGCCAAACTGGTAAGCGAGCGAAGAAATTTTTGAAATCGCGCTATCTTCCAGACCGTACTTTACAGACAGGTCTATCAAGAATTTGTTTTCCATTTTATTATTGGTTTATAAAAAGGTCGTAATCGTATGAGAGTCGAACGACGTCGGACGGAAGTGATGTTGAAGCCAAATTCTGGCCTTTGTCGTAATCGTAAGTCATTCCGGCAAAGACATTATTTTTCATGAATTCGTATTTCTGCTTCAGTACCAAATTGCTTCCAGACGATTTTTCGAACTCCTCGCCATGGAGTATATAATAAATATAGCATTCCGCAAAATCCTCGTAAGGATCGGTGCCGCCATAACTCGAACAAAAATCATTTTCTGTAACACCGGTTTTCCAATTTGAATTGTTTTTCCAGCTTAATTCGTAATACTCAACACTTTTATCACTACTGAAAACTGACTTACCAAGGTCTATGAACTCGCTTTTTTCGCCCGAATTACCTGTTAAATAACTTCCGTCAACAATGTGTCCCATTTCATGAGTCAAGACGGCTACAAACTCGCTATCATCAAGATTCTCGCATCGCAAAATCATTCTTCCATTTCCGGCCATTCCGCGCTTCCCCTCACTTTTAAGAGTTAAAGTAAGATCGTTTAATCCTTTGACGTGATAAGTTGGAAAATTCGAAAGACCTTCGTACGCTAATTTTTTGCAATAATTTATGGAATTTTGTGAAGAATTGTCGGAAGGATATCCGCTTTCGTGGAGATTTATGCCCATTTCATGGAAAAAAGAATCCGGGGTTGCGGCCGCGGAGATGGTGTTTTCGACAGGGGACTCAGCCTCGGCCGCGGCCTCCGTCAAATCCTCCGTTTTAACCACAATCGGGTTTTGATTTTCCTCCTCAAATTTTATATTCAAAGAGTTTGCATAAATGGAATCAGCCACTTCGATTTTTGGCTTATTTATAAGTAAAAGCGCCAAAATCACAGCAAGGACGGCAAACGCAACAACGGCTGAAAAAAACGCCTTTAAAAAATCTATTTTTTTGATACGCATTATCCCTACATTATTCCTAATAAAGAGGAAGATAATACCACGAAAATAGAAAAAGTCAATGGGGTGTAATGGTTCAATACCTTTGCATCACCCCTGTAGAATATGGACATGACATACACAACAAATCCAAACATCCCTCGTCTGCGATTGCAGGCGGCAAAATTAGTGCTCGATAAGGGGTGGAGC
>Ga0172379_10007048_pt1 | contig 14773 bp, 20 predicted proteins | sample GrowelOW334metaG_FD_119756 | JGI IMG/M metagenome (GOLD analysis project Ga0172379, IMG submission 119756) | Groundwater microbial communities from an aquifer near a municipal landfill in Southern Ontario, Canada - Groundwater well OW334 metaG | ecosystem: Environmental > Aquatic > Deep...
AGGAAAAATCCTTACGGTTTTTCCAAAAGAGGACAAGGTTCTTGTTGAGGGTGTGAATAAGTACGTGAAACATGTGAAGAAACAGGGGGAAAGAAGTGGTGAGAGAATCTTGCGAGAGCGTCCGCTTTCAGCAGGAAGTGTCGCGATTGTTAACCCAGATACAGGAAAAGCAGATAGAATTGGATATTTAGTTGATAAAAATGGGGCAAAAGTCCGCATGTTCAAAAAGACAAAGAAAGCGATAGCAGCATGAACAGGTTAAAACAACAATACATTGAATCAATTGTGCCACAGCTTAAGAAAGAGCTTGGAAAAGAGAACATTCTGGCATTGCCAAGAATCGAAAAGATTCTTGTGCATATTGGAGTGGGAACTCGAGAAGCAAATCAGGCAAAAGCATTAGAAAGCGCCAAAGAACAGCTTTCTATGATTACTGGTCAAAAGGCAAAGGTCACAGCAGCGAAGCAATCTGTCGCAGGGTTCAAACTTCGCCAAGGTGAACCAGTTGGACTTTTAGTGACACTCCGAGGAGAGCGCATGTGGCAATTCCTTGACAAGTTGATCAACATTGTTCTGCCAAGAGTGAAAGATTTTCAGGGAGTGAAGGCAGACGCTTTCGATCAAGGTGGGAACTATAATCTTGGTCTCAAGGAACAGATTATTTTCCCAGAGATTGAGTATGATAAAATTGACCGCATCCGAGGAATGCAGATTACTATCGTGACATCTGTGAAAAAAACAGATGAAGCAAGGCTGCTTTTGAAATTGTTTGGAATGCCGTTTGAAAAGGGAAATGAATAAAGGACTATATGGCGAAAAAATCGAAGATCAATAAAACATTAAGTACACCAAAGTATCCTGTTCGCAAGATGAACAGATGTTCTCTGTGTGGACGACCAAGAGCATATATGCGCATGTTCGGAATTTGCAGACTATGTTTCCGAGAACTTGCAGCAAAAGGTGAACTTCCAGGAGTTACGAAAGCGAGCAACTAACTATGACAGACCCAATCTCTGACTTGATGATCCGAATTAAAAACGCATATCTAGCGAAGAAAAAAGATCTAGACATCCCACATTCAAAAGTGAAAGAAAGCATTGTGATGCTTCTGAAAAAAGAAGGATATGTGGGCGAGGTGGTAGTGAAAGAGCAAAAACCTCATGCAGTATTGCATGTAGAGCTGAAGTATAATGAGGGTGCTCCGGCAGTAACTGGAGTAAAGAGACTTTCTACCCCAGGACTTCGAAACTACAGCCGTTCAAAGAAGATTCCTAGAACACTTGGTGGATATGGCCTGACAATAATCTCTACAAGTTCAGGAGTGTTAAGCGATAAAGAAGCAAAGAAAAAAGGTATTGGAGGAGAGCTGCTTTGCAGTATCTGGTAAACCTATGTCAAGAATTGGAAGACAAACAATCAGCGTTCCACAAGGAGTAACTTGTGAGGTTCAAGATCAAAAGATCAATGTCCGAGGTCCAAAAGGAGCATTATCGGTTGATCTTCAGCAAGGTATTGAAGTCAACATTGAGAACTCGATCATTACAGTAACCCGAAAGAACGATGAGAAGCAAACCAAAGCATTTCACGGATTAGTGAGAAGTTTGGTTGCAAATGCAGTTGAAGGTGTAACCAATGGCTTCCAAAAGAAACTGGAGCTTGTCGGAACAGGATATCGCGCAGCGCTTCAAGGAAGCAAACTTGTGCTTTCTTTAGGATTTTCCCATCCTGTTGAAGTTGTTCAACCAGAGGGAATTCAATTTGCATTAGAAGGAAACAATAAAATCATCATTAGTGGAATTGACAATCACGAGGTTGGACAGGTTGCGGCAAACATTCGCAAAGTCCGCCCACCTGAACCCTATAAAGGCAAAGGTATCCGCTATGAAGGTGAAGTCGTAAGAAGGAAAGCAGGAAAAGCTGTAAAGGCTGCTTCTGCATCGTAAAGAACTAAAGGAAATATATGGCAAAGATCGCACATACATTAACAAAAGCAGAAAGACGAGAGCGTCGAGTTCGAGCCAAAATCATTGGAACATTAGAGCGGCCAAGATTGACAGTTTTTCGCTCAAATAAGCACGTCTATCTGCAGGCAATCAATGATGAAAAAGGAGAAACACTTGTTGCTTCTTCAGAGAAAGAGATTACTGGAGAAAAAGCGACAAAAACAGAAAAAGCTGTTGCTGTTGCAAAAGTTCTCGCAGAGAAGGCCAAAAAAGCAAAGATACACGCAGTAGTATTTGATAGAGGGAGCTACCGCTATCACGGAAGAGTCAAAGTCATTGCTGAGACGCTCCGGGAAATGGGTATACAGGTATAACTATGATGCAATACGCAGATACAAGAAACCAAGAAAAAGAGTTTGTGGAACGTGTTATTCAAGTGAATCGTGTTTCAAAGAAGACAAAGGGTGGAAACCAAATGGGATTTTCAGTCTTGGTCGTTGTTGGTGACCAAAAAGGTCGCGTTGGAGCAGCGCTTGGAAAAGCAAAAGATGTATCTTCTGCAGTGCAAAAAGGAATCAAGCGAGCGAAAAGAGTATTGGTTCGCGTTCCAATTAATGGAACAACCCTTCCATTCTCTATGATTGCTAGATTTGGTGCATCACACATCCTATTGAAACCAGCTCCTCCTGGAAGTGGAATCATTGCAGGTGGATCGGTCCGAATAGTGCTGGACGCAGCGGGTGTGCGTGATGTATCATGCAAAATTCTTGGGACAAATAATCCAGTCACAAATGTGTATGCCACAATCAAAGGATTGCGTGACATGTATGCAGTGACATTGAATAAACATATTAAATTAAAGACAATTGAGCAACTAGAACAGCAAGAAAAGACAGAGCTTCGACAGCAGACAACAGAAAAGGAAGTAAAGAAAGAAGAATTAAAGCAGGAAGCAGCGAAAGCAGAAGTAGTTGTCGAAAAACCAGAGAAAAAAGTTGTCAAGAAAATAGTTAAGAAAGCTGTGAAAAAAACAGACAAGAAAAAGGAAGCATAAGCCATGAAACTGAAGTTAGATCAACTACCAAAAACAACAGCAAAACATCAGAAGCGCCTTGGAAGAGGATATGGTTCTGGCGTTGGAGGACATACCGTTGGACGTGGAGAAAAAGGACAGCGATCCCGCACAGGAAGAGGAATCCCGTTGTGGTTTGAGGGTGGGCAGCTTCCAGTTGTGAAGAAACTTCCCTATCTTCGTGGTAAGTCACGTTTCCAAACATTGGAACGCGAAGTGCAACTTGTTACATTGACCAAGTTGAGCAAAGTTGAAGAGAATATTGTTAATCCTGAAGTATTGAAGAAAAATGGCATTATTCGATTTGAACACCGGCCAGTGAAAGTTACAGGTGTTGGGAGCATTGCTAAGGCAGTGACACTCCAGAATATTAAGTGCACAGCTTCGGCGAAGGCAGCAATTGAAAAGGCCGGAGGCTCAATTAGCGCCTGAAAGGAAGCTATTTGTGGGTAAAGTACTCTCTTTTGTTTCCAGAGTTTGGGGGACAAAGGAACTACGTAAGAAAATCCTCTTTACCGCGGCAATCTTTGCCATTTTTCGCCTACTTGGACATGTTCCAGTTCCAGCAGTAAACATTGAACGCTTGCAAGCATTGTTTAGTCAAAGCCAACTTTTAGGAATGATTGATATCTTCTCTGGAGGAACATTGGCGAACTTCTCCATCATGGCTATCGGAATCAATCCATATATTACTGCTTCTATCATCATGCAACTCGCTACGCTTCTTTTCCCCAAGTTAAAGGAAATTTCAAAAGAAGGAGAAGCTGGAAGAGAGCAAATTAATCAATATACCCGACTACTTACAGTTCCAATAGCAATTGCTCAGAGTGTCAGCGTTCTGCTTATTTTGAACAGCCAAGAACTTATTCAGACACAAGACCCAATGCGTATTGTTGCTATGGTCATGACGTTAGTGACTGGCTCCATGGTCTTGATATGGTTAGGAGAACTGATAACTTTGTATGGTATTGGCAATGGTGTATCTATGATCATTTTTGCTGGAATTGTTGGTCGCTACCCTATTTCTTTTGCTCAAACGCTTTCTATTTCACAAACACTGAACATTGCTTCGCTGATTGCTGCGCTACTTCTAGGCATTGTTGTGATTGGGGCTATGGTATTTATGAACGAAGCGGTGAGGAAAGTTCCTATTCAATACGCGAAGCGCGCTCGAGGAAGCAAAACCTATGGAACTCAGTCTACGCATCTTCCTTTGCGTGTAAATCAGGCCGGAGTGCTCCCGATTATCTTCGCTGTTTCATTGATGTTGGTTCCAGGATTTCTTGCTCGACTGTTTCAACAAATTTCTAGTCCAGTAGCAGCACAGATTGCTGGTATTTTCACGACATTGGGAGATTCTCGAAGTGCGGGGTATATGGCACTCTATTTTGTGCTTATCGTTGCGTTTACCTATTTTTCCACAGCAGTATTTTTTAATCCAAATGAGCTCGCAGAGGACTTAAAGAAATCCGGAGCTTTTATTCCAGGAATCCGTCCTGGAAAAAATACAGAGAAACATTTAACGTTTATCATTACGCGAATCACACTCCCAGGAGCATTTTTTCTAGGAATCATTGCTCTCCTACCCTCAATTGTTCAAAACTTCACCGGAATTGCAACCCTTTCTATTGGGGGAACAGGATTATTGATCGTTGTCTCTGTTGTTCTAGAGACTGCGAAGCATCTGCAATCGCTTTTGATTGTGCAAAACTATGATAAGTTCATGTAGTAACGTCCAACTGATGTAATCAAGAAAGGAACGTATGAAACTGATTCTTATTGGTATCCAGGGAGCTGGAAAATCAACACAAGGAAATTTATTGTCCGAATCTCTTGGAATTAAGTACCTTTCGAGTGGACATATCTTTCGTGAGATGGCGAAGGAGAAGACACCTTGGGGTAGATATGTCAAAGAAACAATAAACTCCGGAGCACTTATTCCAGATGACAAGACAGTAAAAATCATTGAAGAATACCTGTCGAAAGATGAATACAACGTTGGGTATATCCTTGATGGTTTCCCAAGAACTATTCCTCAAGCAGAAATGTTCTCGAATGGTGTTGATTATGTCATTTATCTGAAAGTTTCAGATAAAGAAGCGTTGTGGAGAATATCAGGCAGACTTGATGAAAGAGAAGATGAAACACTGCAGGCGATTCGAAGAAGAATCCAACTCTTCCACGAGCATACAGAGCCAGTGATCGATCACTATAGAAAAAAGAACATGCTTTTGGAAGTTGATGGAGAACAAGATATTCAGACGATCTTCAATGAGATTATGGAACAACTGAATGGTAAGGATCATGGAAATAGATAATTTGGCTGCTCGTAGGAAATCAGGAGAAATACTAGCTCAAGTACGCGATATCTGTCTTGCTGCAGTGAAACCAGGAATGAGTTTTGAAGAACTCGAGGCTATTGCTCAAAGAGAGATCAAAAAACTTGGCGCAAAAACCTCGTTCACTACAGTTGGAGATTACAAGTGGGCAACCTGTATCACAAAAAATAAAGGATGTTGTCATGGAATCCCTCGTGACAAAGGAGTAGATAAGGGTGACTTGATCACCATTGACGTTGGTGTGATCTACGAAGGATTTCACTCTGATACAGCAGGAACAGTGTGTGCTGGGTCTTGCACAACGCAACAGGAAGCATTTTTGCAGGCTGGACGAGATGCGTTAACGAATGCGATTGCACAAGCAAGACCAGGAAACTCAATCTATGATATTAGTAAAGCAATGCAAGAAACAATAGAGAGTGCTGGTTTTAGTGTTGTCTACCAGCTTACAGGGCACGGTATTGGGAGAAAGCTGCATGAGTCACCCAATATCCCATGCTTTGCAGATCCCAGGAATAAAAGGGATATATTGAGAGAGGGAAAGACGATTGCTATTGAGATTATGTACGCAGAAGGCAATCCAACCTTGGTACTTGATGATGACGGTTGGACGTATTCAACAGAAGATGGCTCACCCACCGGAATGTTCGAGCATACCGTGTTGATCACGAAAAATGGGCCAGAAGTACTTACGCTTTCACCTCTTGAGAACATGAGAAAGATTTGATAGAATGCTCGAGCCTCTAGATGAGGTATTGTTTTTTTCCTGTACAATAGGGGGGTATGGCAAATAACGTAGATACATTTGAAGTCACTGGAGAGATTGAAGAAACTCTCCCGAACATGATGTTCCGCGTGCACATAACCGCAGGGCCAGAGGATTTAATAGGAAAGACAGTTCTTGCGACCATCGCAGGGAAAATGAAAATGTATAGAATTAAAGTAATGTTAGGGGATGTTGTGCGCGTGGCAGTATCGAAGTATGATACAGCCCGTGGCAGAATCACGTTCCGAGAACGAACGTAATAAGGCTAATCATATGAAAGTAAAAGCGTCAATAAAAGTTCGATGTAGAGATTGCAAAATCATCCGTAGACACGGAAAACGTTTTGTGGTGTGCAACAATCCACGTCATAAGCAAAGACAGGGCTAATAACTAGGAGAAAACAATGCCAAGAATCGCAGGAATCGACATACCAGTCCAAAAAAAAACAAGAATCGCATTATCATATATTTTTGGTATTGGACGGAACAATGTTGAGGATGTGTTGAAACAGGCAAATGTTGACGGCGACAAGAGAGCTCGAGATCTTTCAACAGAAGAAGTGACAAGACTTCAGCATGTCATTGAGAAAGTGAATACAGAAGGATCGCTCCGAAAGGTCATTCGCGAAAACATTGAACGACTCAAAAGGGTGGGTTCGTATCGAGGGCTTCGCCACATTCATAGTCTTCCAGTACGTGGACAGAGAACTCGAGTGAATGCACGTACACGCAGAGGTAAGAGAAAGACCGTTGGAGCATTGACAAAAGAAGCAGCAGAGAAAATTGTACAAGCAGCAACTGCAACCAAGTAAAAACATAGGAACGTATGGTAAAAAACACATCACAATCAAAAACAAAGAAAAAGACAATAGCGCGTCAGGTCGTGCGCGGACGTATCTATGTCCAAGCAACGTTTAACAACACGCTTATCACAGTAACTGATGAGAATGGGAATACAATTGCCTGGGGATCAACGGGAAACTCGGGATTTTCAGGATCTCGCAAATCAACCCCCTATGCCGCTACAGTGAGCATTGAAAAAGCAGTTGATAAGGCAAAAGAATTTGGTCTTCGAACAGTAGAAGTATTTATTAAAGGCCCAGGGCCAGGGAGAGATGCAGTGCTTCGCGTGGTCAAAGCAGCAGGTCTGCAAGTGACTATGATCGCAGATGTCACTCCAATCCCTCACAATGGAACCAGGTCAAGGAAGTTACGACATGGCTAGAACAACAGGACCAAAAAATCGCGTTGCTCGACGAACAGGACAGGACCTCGGACTCAAGTCCAATCCACTTAAAGTCGCTCGAAGAATTAACGTTCTTCCTGGACAGCACGGTCGTCGAGGTCGAAGAAAGAACAGTGAGTACGGAGATCAGTTAGCAGAAAAACAAAAAGTGAAGTACATTTATGGTCTGTTAGAAAAACAATTCCATAAACTTTACGTGTTAGCTGCAAAAACCCCTGCTTCAACAGGGAAAGTGTTGTTGAGTTTACTTGAGAGAAGACTAGACAATGTCGTGTACAGATTGGGATTTGTCCCAACCCGCACAGCAGCCCGACAATTAGTGGCACATGGAAATGTCTTGGTAAATGGGAAGAAACTCGATATCCCCTCATACTCTGTGAAGATGAACGATGTTGTTTCACTAACAGATAAAGGTATGAAAATACCATATATTGCTGAGCTATTAAAGGAAAAAGACAAAACAGTTCCACGTTGGCTGGAGAAAAAAGCAGCAGCAGGGAAAGTTATTCGATTCCCAGAGCGAGAAGAGATTGACGCTGGAATTCAAGAGCAGCGAATTGTTGAGTTCTACAGTCGATAATCATAAAAGAGATAAAGGGGTATTAAAAGACTTGATTGAAACAGAGGTGCTTTTCATGGTAGATGAGGCACGGGAAACTATCAAGTATTATTAGAAAAAGGAGAGCTACCATGATCCAACCATCATTTGTAGTGACAATAGAAGAGATCAAGGACGGATTCGCCCAGCTTGTGCTTGAGCCATTAGAAAAAGGGTATGGACATACTCTTGGAAACGCGCTTCGTCGTGTGATGCTTTCATCCCTAGAGGGTGTGGCGATCACTTCTGTACGTGTGCGTGGTGCTTCTCATCAATTCACAACGATTGATGGCATGAGCGAAGATGTCGTTGAATTAGTACTTAATCTTAAGCAATTACGTCTTCAGGCAACCGGAGACGGACCTTTTACCCTTTCTCTTGATATAAAGGGGAAAACAGAGGTCACAGGAGCCGACATCGAGGCTGCTGATGGGGTTGAAGTTGTCAACAAAGGCATTCACTTGGCAACATTGTCGGGAAAGTCATCACTTTCAGTAGAAATAGTGGCAGAACGAGGACATGGCTACTCCATGGCTACAGAGAGAAAAGGTGAGAGCATTGGTGTCATTCCAGTAGATGCGCTCTTTTCTCCAGTTGTCAAAGTTTCCTATGAAGTTGATGCGACACGCGTTGGCCGAAGAACAGACTTTGATAAACTTGTCATGCAGGTGTGGACAGATGGAACAATTGAACCAAAAGCAGCTCTTGAAAAAGCAGCTGAAATATTGGTCGCACAGTTCCAACAGATCTACAATCCCGTGATTACCCAGCATGATGCTCCCAGAGCAACATCTGACCAACAGAACAACCAGTCATTGAAGCTCACAGTAGAAGAACTTGACCTTCCAACCCGTATCGCCAACGCTCTTCGTAGAGGGGGATATAAAATTGTGGAAGATTTGGTCAATGCCGATCAATCAGCTATTGCTAAAGTCAAGAACCTTGGGGAGAAAAGTGTAGGTTTAGTAGAAGAAGCGCTCAACAAGCGCGGAGTAAGCTTAAAGGATTAGTGCCATGAAACACAGAGTTGCTGGAAAAAAACTGAATAGAGATACCAATCATCGCAAGGCGCTGCTGAAGAATCTTGTTGCTTCATTATTTGAGCATGGCGAGATCACAACAACAGAAGTCAAAGCAAAAGCGATCAAAGGCCTAGTGGACAAAATCATCCATAAAGCGCAGCAAGGTACAATTGCCGCACGAAGAGTGCTTGCAAGATTCTTTGGAAAGCGATCGCTTGTGAATACAGTTGTTGATCAGGTTGCACCGACAATGAAAGACAGAATGAGCGGATTTACGCGTATCATTCGAATGGGTCGTCGTCGTGGTGACAATGCAATGCTTGTGAAGATGGAACTTGTTGAAAAGCCAAAAGCTATAGAACCAAAAGAACAAAAGGTAGAGAAAAAACCAACGAAAGCTATAAAGGCTGAAGTCAAAGAAGCTAAAGCGGGAAGTAAAACTGAGGATCAAAAGCCAGCTAAGACTGCAAAGAAGAAAGTTGAGAAGAAATAGTATGATGCAGAAAACCTACGTTGACACACACAAGACTATTAAGCGTGAGTGGCATATTTTTGATGCTAAAGGTCAGGTTTTGGGCAAAGTTGCAGTGGAAGTTGCAGAAAAGCTTGCTGGTAAGCACAAACCAACCTTTACTCCTCATATGGACAACGGTGATTTTGTTGTGGTGATCAATGCAGCTGAAGTTCAAGTATCTGGGAACAAGGAAGACGGAAAGATCTATTACCATCACTCTGGTTTTCCAGGAGGACTTAAACATGAGTCATTTGGACATCTTATTCAAAGAAATCCTACAAAGATTATTCAGCTTGCAGTAAAGGGAATGCTTCCAAAGAACAAGCTTCGAGATCCACGTATGGCAAGATTAAAGGTTTTTGCGGGGAGCGAACACACGTACACAGATAAATTTGCATCAAAGTGAGGAAGTTATGGCAGTCCAGAAGAAAAAAAAATCAACACCAGTTATGAAAGTGAATAAAAATCCAAAGCAGAAAGCATCTGTGAAATCAGATAAGTTTACTTCTGCCGTTGGACGACGAAAGACTGCTTCTGCACGAATACGACTTTCACATGGTGGAGATAGCATTACTGTGAACGGAAAACCATCGGAAGAGTACTTTAAAGCAGTAGATCCTCAAGGTTCTTTAATCCGCGAACCTTTGAAGATTGTGAATGCATTAAAGTTATTCTCGATTTCAATTAAAGTTGTGGGCTCTGGACCAAGTGCGCAGTTTGGGGCGGCGGTCCATGGAATTGCTCGAGCGCTTTCGCATGTTAATGAAGACTACAAAATGCCATTACGAAAAGCTGGTCTTCTTACTCGAGATCCTCGTATGAAAGAGTCTCGAAAGATAGGAACAGGCGGAAAAGCACGTCGAGCCAAGCAATCTCCAAAGCGTTAATCAATCTTTGATCACTTTCATTACCATAACTCTTTATTTAACTGTATTGCCTCAGCAATGTGTGGTATCTGTGTTTGTTGTGAAAAACTAAGATCAGCAATAGTCTGAGCAACTTGCATGATTTGCATTGTTTTCCGTTTTGAGAAGCGATATTGAAGCGATGCTTTTTGCATAAACATTCGTGCTTCTGTTGAAAAACTGCATTGTGAAAGAAAGACTTGGGGAGACGCTTGGCCATTGAGTAAGATTTTTCCATATCGTTTCCCCTGGATATTACGAGCCGTTATTATTCGTTCTTTCATTGAACACGCGTCTTCTTTTTGGGGTTGTATTTCTTGTTCAATTTCATTGATCCCAACTTTAATTGGAATTCTGTCTACAAGTGCAGGCAACATTTTTCGTTGGTATCGCTCAATTTCAGCTTGTGAGCAAGCACACCGTTTCCTTTTGCTTTCCAAAAAACCACAATTGCAAAGGTTTGCTGTAGCAATCAGTGTAAAACAGGATGGTAATTCAAAGAGTCCAACCATTGTTGTGAGTTGAATTTGTTGGTGATCAAGGATACTGAGCATATGTTCTTGAATATGTTGATCAAAAAGCGGTAGTTCGTCTGCAAATAGAATCCCTGTGTTCGCTAGAACTATCTTTCCGACTATTTTTTTAGCTGAACTTCCAATAAGATCTGTTACCGGTATATGTGGATGAATTTCGCAAAATGGCCGATTTCCAAGCTCTGCAAATGAGCTCTTTCCTGCTAATGAACATTGGTACGCTACTTCTTTTCGCTCTTGTGATGATAATCTTGGCAACAGAAATTTAGCTGTTTGAGCAAGTGTAGTTTTGCCTGTGCCAAGAGGTCCGGCAAAAAGTGCGTGGTGTCCTCCACTGATACATATTTCAAGAATGTGTAAAAGAAAAGGATTTTGCAACAAAGTTGTTGGGATTTTTATCTCTGCTATTTGTCTTGGTTTAGAAATAGCTGAAGGAATTTTCTTGAAAAAACAGTTGCAAACCTCAGCAATATTTTTTACAGGGAAAAATTTTATTGAAGAGGGTAAACAGAAGGTCAACTCTTGTTCTTGGTCTTTAGGAAAGATCAATGAGGTAATGTTATGCTCTATGAGCAACTTTGCTAATGCATACCCTCCTTTGACTGATCTTAACGAGCCATCCAGGGCTATTTCTCCAAAACAAGCCATATGTTCCCATTTCAGTAACTTGCCATAGCTTTGTAGAATTCCCACGGCAATTGCGAGATCAACCGTTGCATGCTCCTTTGGTAAGGAAATTGGAGATAGGTTGATCGTTGTTTTTCTCGCTCGTAAGGTAAATCCTGAGTTCTTTAAGGCTGATTTGATCCTATCTCTACTTTCTTGAACAACTTTTCCTGGCAAGCCAATGATTTTTGTATATGGAAGGCCTTGATTGTTTACATCGACCTCAACATCAACAAGAATAGGCTGAATGCCACACATAGCAGCTGAATGCACTATTGAGACCATGAGAACACAATACAACTGAAAAATGACAAAATACGAACAAAATTGAAGTTGCTCTATTAAAGAAGCTAATTCTCAAGCTCTTTTTTTGTCTTGCTGTACCATTCCTGCATCATTTTTTCAACAACACTCTTTCCCCCAAGACCAAAAGCAAGCCCAAAAGCTAGAGCGAGTGTAATCACAAAGCCAGTGAACAATGTAGAGATGAATTGTTGAGCGATATGAAGCTCGGCAATTGCTGCCATGGTACTGATAATCATAATAAGATAGCTACTCACTTTTCCAAGTAAACGTGCACTCTGGCCACTAACGCTTCGAATAGTCCCCTTGACAAGACTTTCAACAATACCAGCCAAGAGCACTCCAAAAAACAGAATAAGAACAGCTGAAAGCACATTCGGGATGTAGCCAAACACCTTTCCAATCATCACAGAAACGGTCTGCAAGCCTAATAGTGCTGCGGTTGAATGAATGACGAGAAGCAAGAACAGCCAATATACAATTGAAGCAAGAACTTCTTCTATCTTTCCAATCTCGGCATCTTTCAGAAAAGCCTCAACTGGAGTATCTTTTAATCCTTTTGAAAGGTTGAGCGCTTTAAGCGCACGCGAAGTGATCGTACGGATCCATTTTGCGATTGCAACACCAATGATGACCAACAGAATGGATGCAAGAACGCGCGGAATGAAAATAATAACTTGGGCAAGAAAGGTTGAGAGAGCAACAGAAAAAGAATCCTGTACTGAGTTTGCGTATGTATTGAACATGCGTCTCCTTTCGTTTCTTACAATATACAGGAAAAAGCATGATGGGACAAGCAGATAAAGGTTGGGCTTGCAAGGTAATCTGGAGGATTTTGAGGTGTTATAATATTCACACTCAAAGGTCGGACGGTCGCGAGCTTAAGAGCGAAAGTTTTTAGGTTTGAGGAAAGTCCGGACAGCAGAACGCAGGGTGCCTGGTGAAAGCCAGGGGGCTTTTTAAGGCTTCAAAACCGAAAGAAGCAACAGTTAGAGCAACAGTGACGAACCGAGGTAAAGCTCGGGTGAAACGGGCAATCCTCCCCGCTGCAACCGACGAACTTCGCCACAATGGAAGCGTTCCCTTTCTTGGCGATAAAGCTTCGGGCATAGAGAAATGATCGTCGCTTCTGAAAATCGGTGGAAACACTGGCAAACAGAAGTACAGAATCCGGCTTATAGACCTTTGGGTAATAAAAACTAGTCTTCTCGTGTCATGTTTAACAACGGGTTTTTCCCATCAAAGACTGTCTCAATTATTGTTCGTGCAAAAATAAACGTAGGAATACTTAAGATTGCTCCTGCAACTCCGCCCAACTTTACACCCGCAATCAATACAATAATTGCAACCAATGGACTAACATTCACCGAAGAGGACATAATCTTGGGAACAAGAATATTATTTTCGAGCTGTTGGACAAGAATATAAAATAAAATGACCACAAACCCCATTGCAGGTGAAAGTGTGAAAAATGCAAGCAGTACTGCTGGAATAGCAGAAACTGTTGGTCCAATATTTGGTACAGCTTCCAACAATCCAGCCATAATAGCTAACGGTAAAGCATATGGAATGCCAAGTAAGACTAGTCCAACGTAAGTGAACAGACCAATGACCGACATGAGCGTCAGCTCTCCCCGCACCCATCCACCGAGCTCGATCTCAAGCTTTTCCACGAATTTTTCTGCTCTATTCTCAGCATCTTTTTCTGGGAACATCCACAACAAATATTTGTGAAGTCTTTGGCGCTCCGAAAGCATGTAATACGTTAGCACAAAGAACGTAAAGATTGTGAGGACTCCAGAAAAAGTACTAAAGATCACGTTGATTACTGAGGGAACAGAACTGCCAACGTTTGAAAGCAGGGCATTGTAATCCTGAAGCGTTTGTTGAAGGAAAGATAAATTGAGAATTCTTGTAAGTTGAGGCAAATTCAAACGAGAAATCAGATTAATTGTCTCTCCAACAAGAGGAGGAAGAATCACAGAAAATAAGCCAAGCACAACAAATACAAAGCCCAAGTATGCGACGAGGATGCTTAGAGAACGAGGGATTCGTTTTTTATACATATAGGATACGAGAGGATTTAATGCTGAAGTAAAAATAATTGCAAGGAAAATGAGCATGAGCAGATCACGAAGAAGGAACAAGATAAAAAGACCAAGTAAAAATACGACAGTAAACACAATAGATGATTTTGTGATGGAAACGGTTAGGGTGGTTTTGTCAGGTATTGTCATTAGGGGTATAGTACCAAGTTTTTACAATATTTTCTATATCCTTATCTATGTTTGGAGTTGTTATATCAAACCAGTGGATGCTTTTTTGTTTCTTGAACCAAGTTAACTGTCTCTTTGCATATTGAAACTCATGAAGTGTCCATTTCTGTTGAGCACTTTCAAGTGAATTGATCGTAGGGTTTTCCAGATATGAACGGATCTCCTTATATCCACTCGAGGTAAAAGAGGGGTATTCCCAGGATGGATACTGTTTCATTAAGGATGTAACTTCTTCAAGCATTCCCAGTTCTATTCTTTCTTGAACACGCTGCTTGATTTTTTTTTCAAGGATGGTGAGTGGTGCTTGGAGTCCAATCCACAACGTATCATAGGTGGAAACTTTTTCTGAATCTTTCACGCTGTATTGTGAAGCAACTTCCATTGCGCGAATAAGCCGACGAGGATTATTCTGATCAGAATGATTCATGCTTTGAAATTTCTCATAATCAGTTTGCTGGAGTTTTTTTTGCAACTCAATGGTTGAAAGCTGCTCGAGCTGTTCTCGAAGTTCTGGTGATTGTGGAACATGTAAGGTTTTTGGAGGGTGTTCAAGCGACCTAGAGTACAATCCTGTTCCTCCAACAATAATTG
>Ga0172379_10007049_pt1 | contig 14772 bp, 10 predicted proteins | sample GrowelOW334metaG_FD_119756 | JGI IMG/M metagenome (GOLD analysis project Ga0172379, IMG submission 119756) | Groundwater microbial communities from an aquifer near a municipal landfill in Southern Ontario, Canada - Groundwater well OW334 metaG | ecosystem: Environmental > Aquatic > Deep...
ACCGACACAGCCGAAAAGGTGTGAGCACTGATGACACTCGCGGCTGTAGTAAACATCCGAACCGTACCAGAGCAGAAACGTCCCCATCGCCCGCTGGACCCCCACTGTCGAGCCGACGTTATAGCAGCACTCGATCCCGTCCGGCGCGGTGTAGTTGGCATCATGACTGGAAATCCCTTTGGGAGTATTGCCGACATACTTACAATCCTCACAGTCGGTGCAGTCGTAGCAGTTCTCGCACCGCCGGCTGCCAAACACCATGTCTCCCGTGCAATCTTCGCTACCGAAGACGTGGAGCGCGCGGTGCGGGAGGGTTACCGAGAGAGCTGCCAGCTTCTCCCGCATGTGGCCGATATCTTCCGTCGTAAACGGCAAATGTGCCTGGAGACGACGCTCGTACTCTTCTTTCGAGCATTGTTCATTCAGGTAGCAGTACTGCTTGCCATGGAGCCCAAAGCACATGCAGCAGTTCCGGCACGACTGGCAATCGTCCACCATGATGCAGTCCGAGCAGTCACGGCAGTGACGGAAGAACATGCAGTGATAGCAATTTTGGGACGCGATGCCTTCGTAGCACCATTCGCACCCATAGAGAGAAAGGCCGTCTACCACGTCGTGGCCGCTGATGATGAAGCGGCCGAAGAGACAGTCCTCGAGATTTGTCGCGCCGGCGATCAGGTAGCAGTTGCGCGTGTTGAGCGAGTGATTCGTGTAGTAGCTGTTCTCCGCGTTCGTCGTAAAGAGCCCCTGATGTGGAACCGCGAGGGAAAGCTCCTGGAACTGCTCAGTAAGCGTTCGTGAAAAATCAAACGCCCGCCCGTAGGCCAGCTCATCCCACCGGTCGCTCCACCACTCATCCTGATCGTAGACCTTGTACGGCTTGCCCTGCGCGTAGATGGAAATCATCGCTTTGCCTGTCAGATCCGACTTCCGGTGATAGAGACAGAGATCATTGCGATGGAGAAGCCTCCGCTGGAGACGACAATCGGGGCAAAACTCAGGCGGCGAGATCGGTTCCTTCTTCCCATTAAATGTCGGACTGGTCTCTTCGTAAAACTTCAGATCCTCCTTGGTGATCTCGAACACCGATGCGCATTGTTTGCAGGTAGGCATATCAGTAAACGGTAGCGAGATAACACTCCTCACAGTAGACAATTTCCGGACGCTCAGGCGCATACGTCGTTTGGATCTCTTCCCGGCACTTCGCGCAATTGCGCTTCCAGAGCTTGCGGGGATTTCGCAGAGCCATGCGCTCCAAATGCCGCTGATCGGGGCATTTACGCGGTATTGGAATGCCCATTTCGCGGTAGAACTTCAGCTCCTGGGGAATGATCTTGTAGGGCTTGCCGGTGACGGAGCAGCGAAGGATGTGTTTGGTGATGTCGTCGGGGATATCGGCGATCTCCTCAGGAACAATGTAATCGGGACCGAGATATTGTTCTTGCGGTTCCGAATCATCGTGCCACTTCCAGCCCCGCACCTCCGTCTCTTTTTGAGTCAGCGGAAAGTATTCATGAGCAAGCGATTCGTTGTATCCGAATGGCGATAGCCTGGGATCGAAGAACAGACCCCACTCTCCGGCTTGCCCTGTACCGGAGCCGTCAGGCGACTGGTACGGGGTTTTCCTCATATGCTCCATAATCCTCGGCACCAATTTCTCGTACTCCTCCTCCGTGTACTGTTTATTCATTATGCAGTACGAATGCTTCTTGAGTCCGCTGCAGCCGAAGCTGCGAGTGCTATTGAAGCAATTCATGCAATAGAGCATGTCTTTGCAATACCAGATGAACATCCCGCAGATGTTCTGATAGTTCTTCTCCAGGTTGGAACAGTTGTATTGCAGCTCGCAGTTGTCGCAGAAATTGGAATCGTAGCAGTCGCGACTGTTGTCCCCGATCAGGCAGAATCGGCAGTCATGCCCATGTTTGAACGTGAAGCAGTCGGTACAGTTCCTGCACTCCAGAAGCTGATCCCCGGTAGACCCTTCCGATTGGATGATCTGCGTGTAGCGCCGCGGCACACGTAAATGAAGCTCCTCGATATCCCGCTTCACAAGAGGTACGGGGATCACGCCGAGTTCGCGGACCTTCTCCTTGTACTGCTCCTCCGGGAGCGGAGTATTGTAAATATGAAACTTCTTGTTGCGCAGGCCCGCGCAACCGTAGCAATCCTGACATCCGGAGCAATCAATGCAGTGAATGAGGTTGGAGGAATTTTGGCAGTTACGGCAGGAGATGCAGCCAAAAAGAGTGTGGGACTCCGAACATTCGTAGCACCGTTGGCAACGGATAAGATCGAAGCAATCGACGCAATTCGATGAGTAGAAAATGCGATAGGAATGCAGGCAATCCTCAGCCCCCAACCCTCCGACGACGAGATAGCAATTCCTGTTCTCGGCGGAGTAATTGGTGTATTCGCAATTTTCGCTCTTCGCGTTTTGGATGGCCAATTTTGGGACGGCGCGGTTGAGGTCGTCGAATTGCTCGAAGAACGGACGACTGAAATCGAAATCCCTCCCATATTTGAGCGGATCGTAGGCATCGCTCCACCATGTGCCCGGATCAACGACGACATACGGCTTGTCCGGCGAATATACGGAGATGAGCTGCTTGCCGGTGAAGTCGCATTTGCGATGATAGAGCTTCCACTCATTCCGAAAGGCAAACCGGCGCTGCAGGCGGCAATCCGGACACAATGTCGGCGGCGGGATCAACTCCTTCTTCCCATTGAAAACCGGCGACACCTTTTCATAGAACGCAAGGTCGTCCTTGGTTATTTCGAATGCCGACGAACATTGTTTGCAGGCAGGCATATTAATAAACGGTAGCGAGGTAACATTCCTCACAGTAGACGATTTCCGGACGCTCAGGAGCGTAGGTTGTTTGGATCTCCTTCTGGCACTTCGCACAGGTTCGCTTCCATAATTTACGCGGATTCCTGAGCGCCATGCGTTCCAAATGCCGCTGATCCGGGCATTTACACGGTATTGGAATGCCCATCTCGCGGTAGAACTTCAACTCCTGGGGAATGATTTTATAGGGTTTACCTGTGACCGCGCACCGCAGGACTTTTTTTGTGATGTCATCCGAGACTTCGACGATGTCATCAGGTACTTCATAATCTGGACCGAGATACTGGTTGGCCTGAACCTCTTCCTCATGCCACTGCCAGCCCCGGGCGAGCACCGCTTCCCGTTCAATGGGAAAGAAATCCTGCGCGAGGGTTTCGTTATAGGCAAAAGGTGACATCGAGACGGGGTAAAACTCACCCCACTCTTTGGTTCTCCTCATATGCCCGATAATCTCCGGCACGAGCTTCTCGTACTCTTGCTTTGAGTATTGTTTGTTAAAAACGCAGAATTCCTTGTACCGAAGTCCCGTGCAGCCGAAGAGGTGCCTCGAGTGCATGCACTGATCGCAGTAGATCAGGTCTTCGTCCTGGTCCCATGACTCGTTCACGAAGAGCAGATTTCGGCATCCGTACCCGACCCCGTGTGTCTCATAGATCAGTTCGACGTTTCTCCCCCAGTGACTGAAGTCCATGCAATCCTTCGCCATCAGAACGGTCTGGACATAGGCGCAATCCTCAAGTTCACGTGACTCGAAACACATTCGCGCGTTCCGGCATCCATCGAGATAGTTGCCGGCGGAAGCTTCATTTCGCGTTCCGAACGAGTGCTTCACAATCATCAAACGCTTGATCTCATCAAACTTCCTCTTTAACACATCAATAGCCTGAGCACTTGTAAGACTAGTTTGCCGTAACTCGGCTTCGTATTCTTCCCGCGTGTATTGCTTGTTGAAAATGCAATATTGTTTCTGGTGCAACCCGGTACAGAAAAGGCAATTCCTGCAGCCAATGCAATTCTTCAGGAAGAAGCTTTCAGTACAGCCCGAGCACTCCTCGAGCCAGCCTGCGGCATAACAATCGTAACAATCATGGCACTCGTAGCAAAGCTGGCAGCGTTGGATGTTGTAGCCGTCCACGCAGTTCTTGCAGTCGTTGATAGCCGATGCGTAGTAACAGTCCTCGTTGTAGTTCGCCGACGTGAGGAGGTAGCAGTTTTTGTCGTTGCTCGCACGGTTGCAGTAATCGGAGTTCTCCATGGTGCCCTGCTGCACGATGGACATGCGCGGTGCGTCCCGAAGTAAAGCAGCAAACTGCTCGACGAACGGACGAGAAAAATCATACGGCCGACCATATTCCAGTGGATCCCACCGATCGCTGAACCACTCCTTCTTTTCGTAGACTTTGTAGATGCTGTCCGGCCGGTACATGGAGATGATTTGCCTGCCGGTTAAATCACACTTGCGATGATAAAGAGACCGCTCGTTTCTAAACGCCAGTCTGCGCTGCTGCCGGCAATCCGGACACAAGGTCGGCGGTGGGATCAGCTCCTTTTTCCCGTTAAAAACCGGCGACACTTTCTCGTAGAACGCAAGGTCGTCCTTGGTTATTTCGAATGCCGATGTGCATTGTTTGCAGGAAGGCATCTTAGTAAACGGTAGCGAGGTAACATTCCTCACAGTAGACGATTTCCGGACGCTCAGGAGCGTAGGTTGTTTGGATCTCCTTCTGACACTTCGCACAATTTCGCTTCCAGAGTTTGCGGGGATTGCGGAGCGCGAAACGTTCCCGCTGCCGCTGGATAAAGCATTTTCGCGGCAGCGGCAGTTTCATTTCTTTATAAAACCTCAGTTCCTGCGGAATGATTTTAAACAGTTTCCCGGTTGACTCGCATTTGATGATCGAATTGCAGATTTCTTCGGTGGCGTCACGGCTGTCATCCGGCAAAGAAATCTGCGGGCCCATGTAGTTTTGGCCGTCCTCGGATGGCTCTTCGTCCTTCCATTTGAGCCCCTGCGACAAAACTTCCTCTTTGGTCAGCGGGAAATACTCTTGGGCAATGGTTTCGTTGTAACCGAACGGTGAAAGTTCCCTTGGGAAGAAATGCCCCCATTCACCGATCTTTTTCATGTGCTCCATAAGTTTCGGGAAGAGCATTTCATATTCTTCTTTCGTGTATTGCTTGTTTAGGATGCAGTAACGTTTTTTCTTGAGACTGACGCATCCAAAACAGTCCCGGCAGCCGTGGCAGGTATCACAATAGTACTGGTCCGAATTATCGTTCTGGCAGGAGTGGCAACAGAACATCCGATAATTGGGCCCGACGGTCAGGCTGTTGTAACAAAGCTCGGCGGCTTTTCCGACGTTGATGCCGCAAAAATTGCAGTCCAGGCTGTCCTTGAAACTGTCCAGTGTGGCTGAATACATGCAATCCTCGCAGTTTTTCAGGTCGAAGCCGGCAACTATGTTCCGGGAGTTATAGAGATAATCACCGGTGACGTTCTCGCAGTTGAATCCATGGTAGTACTTTACTATTTCCCTGCCGATCAAATCCCGGACCCGGTTTTTTGCCAGTTCGACTGTGGAAATGTGGCAAGTATTCAATGTTTTTATTTTCTCAAAGTAGTCTTCCCGGGAATGACGTTCGTTGAAAATGTAGTACTGCTTGTCCCTAAGCCCGACGCAACCGAAACAGTCTTTGCAACCGACGCAATGCACCAGGAACATCGAAGCTGAGCAGTTGTCGCAGTCCCGCGAAAAGGACAGCGCGTGGCATTGGACGCAATCGATGCATTCGTAGCAATATTCGGACCGGTAAGTGTAAAGACAGTCGTGACAGTTTTTTGACTGCCAGACGATGTGCCCATACATGCAGTCCTCGTTGCCGACATTGCCGAAAACCAGGTAACAATTCCGGCTGCCGTTCGACATATTGCAGTAATCACTGTTTTCGCCGGCAACGTTCATGAGAGCGATCCGCGGGACCGTATTGTGCAGAATCTTTACCTGCTCGAAGAAAGGACGATTGAAATCGACATCGATCCCGTACTTTAACCCGTCCCATTTGTCGCTCCACCATTCCCGCACCTCGTAAACCGGAAACGATGCATCTATGTCGTAAGCCGATATTATTTTTTTGCCGCTCAAGTCGCAGGTGCGATGGTAAAGATTGAAAAAATTACGGAAAACCAACCGGTGCTGGCGCCGGCAATCGGGACATTCCGAAGGATCTGTAACCTGGAACGCATCGTAGAGCTTCCGTTCCTGTGGCAGGATGGAAAAGGCGGCCGAGCAGTGTGTGCAGTTGGGCATTTTAGTAAACGGTGGCAAGGTAACACTCTTCGCAATAGACGATTTCGGGACGGTCGGGCGCGTAAGTCGTCTCAATCTCTTTCCGGCACTTCGCACAATTGCGCTTCCAGAGCTTACGGGGATTTCTGAGCGCCATGCGCTCCAAATGCCGCTGGTCGGGGCACTTTCTCGGAATCGGGATCCCCATTTCGCGGTAGAATTTCAGTTCCTGAGGAATAATTTTGAAAGGCCGGCCGGTCACGGAACACTGCAGTATCTTCTGGCAAATCGAGTCATCGAATTCGTCGGCCTTTTTGGAGAGATCGATCGGCGGACCCAAATATTTGTCGCGTGTCGATTCCTCAGCCCGCCATTTCCATCCATTCTTCAGGACATCGTTTTCAGAAAGCGGGAAATACTCCTGCACAACCGTTTCGTTGTAACCGAACGGGCTGATCCTGGCCGGGAAGAACTCACCCCACTCGCCGGTTTTCCTGAGATGCGCGATGATTTCCGGAAGCAATTTGAAATATTCTGCTTCGCTATATTGCTTGTTCAGGATGCAATATTCAGCATTGTGCAACCCGATACAGCCGAAGAGGTTTTTCGAATTGAAACACGTGTCTGAGTAATAGGCATCGGCCACGCGGTTGCAGAATTTGGAAAACAGAAGCCGCTGGTCCTGGTAGGCACCGAGATAATCGCAACAAAGTTCGTTTTCCTCGGTGTAGTTGTTGTCGAAGCAGTCTTTTAGATCGACAACCTGGGCGCAGTAGCGGCAATCCTCCGAGCGATCGGTGTAATACGAATCGTGCACGTTGCGGCACTGGTACACATAGTTCCCGCTCACCTTCTCGGTCTGCGCACTTTGCATATAACGATGGGGAATCTTCAGCGAGATTTCCTGCAGTTGCGTTCGCAGAAGGTCGTGAACCTTAGGCAGCGACAAATCCAGTTCCTTCTTTTTCCTCTCAAACTCTTTCCTGGTGTATTGGACGCCGAGAATGCAGTAACTCTTTTGCCGGAGGCCGGCGCAGCCAATGCAATCGTGGCAACCCTGAAGGTCATAGCAATAGAGAAGATCCCGGCAGTTGTGGCAGTCGCGGCAATAGAAACAGGAATGGAGCTTGCGGCAATCGACGCACTCGTAACACCGCTCGCATTCGCGGACGACGAGCGTATCGACACAATTTTTTGAATAGTACGGGGACCCGTAGTAGCAATCCTGCGAATAAACGGACCCGAAGATCAGGTAACAGTCCTTCACATGGCCGACGTAGTTACAGTAGTCGCTGTTCTCGGAATTCCACACCGAGAGCGCAAGCTGCGGCACGACTTTTTGAAGCTCAAGAATCTGCGGGAAAAGCGGTCTCCCAAAATCAAATTCGCGACCGTAAGTCCTGGCATCCCATTTGTCGCTCCACCACTCGTCGTAGGCGTAAACCGGATTAGGCGCATCGACGGCGAAATTTGATATGATCTGCTTACCAGAAAAATCGCTCTTTCGGTGGTAGAGCGTGCGCTCATTGCGGAATGAAAAGCGCCGTTGCCGCCGGCAATCCGGACATAGAGTCGGCGGCGGAACAAGCTCTTTCTTCCCGTTAAACACGGGTGAGACCTTTTCGTAATACTCAAGATCACTCTTGGTGATCTCGAACGCCGATGCGCATTGTTTGCAAGCAGGCATGTTAGTAAACGGTAGCGAGATAGCATCCTTCACAATAAACAATCTCGGGACGCTCGGGAGCATACGTCGTCTGGATCTCCTTCCCACATTTTGCGCAACTTCGCTTCCAGAGTACGTAAGGATTTCGCTTCGCGATTCGTCGCCGGTGCCTTTCATCAGGACAGAATGAAGGTACCGGTATGTTCATCGAGCGGTAAAAATTCAACTCCTGCGGGATGATCTTGTAAGGCTTGCCGGTCGTCTCACAAGAAAGAATTTTCTTCGTAAGAGAATCCTTGACCTCCCCGACCGTCTCAGGAATTTCGACCGGAGCACCGAGATAATGACCTTCGGTCTCACGCTGCTCGTACCAGCGCCAGCCGCGTGAAAGCACCTCTTCCCTGGTCATCGGGAACAGATCCGGCGCGAAGGTTTCATTGTAAGCAAAAGGGCAGAGCGACATGGGAAAGTATTCACCGTACTCGCCGGTTTTGCGCATGTGTTCGATGATTTTCGACCGCAGCACACCATAATCTTTCTCAGAATATTGCTTATTTAGGATGCAGTACTTCTTGCCTTTGAGCCCGACGCACCCAAAGATGTCCTTGCAGTGAAAGCATTCAAAACTGTACTCCGCATTCGTCACGGTTATGCAGGTGGAACAAAATTTGCTGTTATACGTCCGGTCCCCGCAGGCGGCACACTGATAAACAAGTTCGCTGTTCTGCCCCCAGGAATTGTAATCCATGCATGATTTGCAATTGAGCGAAAGCCGCTGGCAGTAACGGCAGTCTTCGATGTCTTTTACATCGAAACAGCCGAATGCATTTTTACAGTCGTAGATCCGGTCCCCGCTCGACTGCTCGCTGTGTTCGATAATCAGCGCACGGTGCGGCTGATCCGAGAAGAACTTCCGGCACTGATCATCAAACTGCCTAAGCCCGGTTCTTAAGTCCAGTTTCAGCGCCTGCTTTTTTGTTTCGTATTCTTCGGGCGAGTATTGCCGGTTGAAGATCATGAATTGCTTCTGCCGTTGATTGATGCAGCCGATGCAATCGGAGCAACCATGGCAATTCCGGAGAAAGTAACTCGCCGAGCAACGCTCGCAGTCCTGACTGAACAGCGCCGAATGGCAGCCGATGCAATCGATGCATTCGTAACACCGCTCACATTCGTAACACACCGAGCAATCCACTGTGTCCTTACAATTCTTGAGCAGATTGCTGTAATAAGAGTCCTGGCATAAATCGCTTTCGCAAATCAGGTAACAATTTTTCAGATATCCGGTGCAATTGTTGTAATCGCTGTTCTCCATCGTCCCCGGCGTGTTGAAAAGCGCCAGATGCGGAACGACATTCAGTAATTCCTGAAATTGCCCGAAGAACGGTTTGCCGAAATCAGTGTCCCGTCCGTATTTGAGCCCGTCCCAGCCGTCGCCCATCCAGGCATCAATGCCGTAAACCGGAAAAGGCTGATCGGGATTGTATTGTGAAATTATCTGCTTACCGGTCAGATCGCATTTACGGTAATAAAGACTCCGGGTATTCCGTTCACAAAGACGCCTCTTAAGACGGCATGCCGGGCAATTTCGCGGATCCGGTACCGCAAACATTTCGTAAAACCGCTTGTCTTCAGCCATGATTTCAAACGGCAGCCGGCATTCGGCACATATTGCTTGCATAAAAAAATATGGTAAGGATAAAAATCCACCATATATATTTTGCCAAGACGCATTCTCCACCAGTTCGTCAAATCTGTCCAACAGGATTATTTTTATAAATCAGTTTTTGTTTTGTATAAGCCATTTTTCATATCAAATTTTCTGTAGATAATTTTCTACAACAAGAGTAGTCTTTTAATAAGTGCTTACTGACCTAACCAAGCTCGGCCTTACAGATGAAGAGGCGCGAGTCTACCTCGCCTGTCTGGAAATAAACGGCGGACCCGTATCGATCATAGCCAAGAAAGCGGGAGTCGAGCGCGTCGGCTGCTACCACACACTTGGAAACCTCCAGAGGAAGAGATTACTCAGCCAATATGATAAAGGCGGCATAAAGTGCTTCGCTCCGGAACAACCGGAACAGCTACTTAAACTCGCCGAAGAAAGGGTAAATCTGACCAAGGGGTTGCTCCCGGAACTAAAGTCTCTCGTCCGCACATCCGGATTCAAACCGAAGATCAGATTCTACGAAGGAAAAGACGGCGTCGAGCGGGTATTTACCGAATCACTCGCGGCTAAAAAGGAAATCCTGGGCTACACCAACTTAAAAAACGTCACGGAGTTCTTCCCGGAATTTTTCAAGGAATATACACACACACGGCTTAAAAAAGCCATAAAGACGCGGTACCTCTCGCCGAATACGGTTGAAAGCGTCCATGTGATAGATCCGTTTCTGCCGAAGAACTACGATCCGAACCTCATCGAAATCCTCCTTGTGAACAAGGAGCAGTTCCCGTTTCAGAACGAGATACTGATTTTCGGAAATACAGTCGGAGTGGTTTCGCTTAACCGGGACGAACTACTGGGATTGCTGGTTGAAAGCGGAACATTCGCCCAAACAATGCGCGCGGTGTTTGATCTTGCGTGGTTAGGTGCTACAGCTTTCGTCGCAAAATAGGATTAGATATGAAATAGCAACAAACTTTCTGATTTGCCCCTCACCCTAACCCTCTCCCGCGGGGAGAGGGAAAACTGCTTCACGTTTTAATTGAAGCATTGTCTTTTGCCCTTTCCTATGCTAAAATAAACAGATTATGGTATCCGACGAATATCAATTTTCCGACCCTGAAACCGGCATAAAAATCTATGATTTTTTGATGGGACGGATCCTCCCTGAACTGGTTAGTTCGGAGCTTCCGCTGCTGCCCGAACGCTATAAAGATGAAACGCCGGAAGAGCGTCAGGCGAGAGCAGAGCGTTATGAAGCCGCTTTTCAGGAATATGACAAGGCATATGGCGAATTTCTGACCCGGTTTCTGGCCGGTGTTTCGCAACTGAAAAAAGATGCTTTTCGTTCGGCTGAAGCGGATCAAGCCAAATACGAAACAAAGGCGTTGACCGCGCTCGAATCCCAGATGTCCAATGCATAACCCTTTCGCCGCTTTCCGGCTGTCGCTTGAGCATGAAACGCGCGAGCTCCATCAGAATTTCGAGGTTCCGGGCAAACAACAGAAAGTTGAGCAGCAAACCGAACTCAAAGACGAACAGAAGGCGCTGGAAAAAATTCTGTCGCCGGAAACGGATAAATCAATGGATGAATCCGTCGGCAAAAATGTCGGTGATCGTATAAAGAACGCTGGCCAAGCAGTGGAAGTTTCATCCAAGAACTTGCTCGATTATAAGAAAAATCTTCCGAAGCCCGAGAGCAAGAAAGAAGAACTGGCTTCGAATCAAAATGCCGACCCGGCGCTGAATCGTGTCCTGTTTGAAAGCCTGCATAACGACAAACCCCGGATAGAAAATACTGAATTGGCGGCACAGGAGCCGAAAACAAGGGAAGAACCGCAATCAAGATACGAAACTCGGAAATCCGAAAAAAACGAACCTGAGCTCGCGGCAAAGGAAAACGAGCCTGCCTGAAACGTTCAGTTATTTTTTCAAATCAAACAAATGAATACATCTCCCGCTGAAACCTATTCACTTCTTGAGGAAAAGACCCCGTATGACCGCTCGCTGAAGTGGGCGATCCACAGACGGTATTTCGAGCAGCGGGGTAACCAGGCGTGGCTAAGGGGCGAGGTGCCGTATTACGTAACCTCCAATACCGCCGCCGCACGGCAAAATGCGCTTTTGGTTCACGCCGCCATGAAAGCGATGGCAGCCGAAGGTTATCCGGCCGAAAAACCACTTGCGGTGCTGGAAATAGCTTCCGGACTCGGGCTTTTCGCGCTGAATTTCATCCAAACGTTCACCGATCTGGATGCAAGCGAAGGAACGGACTTCACCTCGAGACTGAAGTACTACCTGACCGATTTTTCCGAAGAAAACGTCCGAAATGCTGCCGCAAACCCATATTTCCAAGAACAGGCAGTCAGGGGGACTCTTTGTTTTTGCGTTCTCGACGCGTTGAATCCGCAGACCATGACCCCGATCGAAGAAAAAAAACCGGTACCGGTACCGGAACTGGCCGCGATCATCGGCAATTACGTTCATTGTTGCCTGCCGACCGCCGTCGTACGCAAAACCGATGACGGGATGTACGAGAAACACATCCGGCTCTCGCTTAAAATCCCCGAAGGAACAAAAGACCCGGATTCCTACGCCAAAAAATTCGTCGAGCATCCGGTCGGAGAAAGAATCACGGAAAACCTGAAGGAGGAAACTTTCTGGGAAAAACTTCCGGCGGAATTTTTCGACGACCCGCTGCACGAAGAAGTCATCCGGGATGGAACGGCTGATTTTCCGGTTGCCACTGTGCTTTATCCCCGGGGTTCTTTCAGGAATCTTCAGGGCAGTCTGCCCGGACTTCTACCGGGCGGAATCATACTCATCTCGGACAAGGGCTATGCCGACACCGGTTACATGGAAGGCGAAAGAGCCTGCGAGCCGAGCATTCACGGCAATTCCTTCGCTCATTCGTTCAATTTCCCGCTCGCAGAGATCCTGATGACAAAACTGGGGCAGGCAGTCGCCCGGACAACCGATCAAAATTACTCGATCCAGACGATGCTCATCGAAAAACGGAAAGAAGGCCGGTTCAAGGATCTGTTTGACCGGCTGTTTGTACGGGAGAACGAAAACATCATCTCGAGCGATTTTTTCGCCGCCGGGCAGAAATTTGAGGAGTCGGGAGATTTCGCCAAGGCAATCCGTTTTTATGACCGAACCCTGGAACTCAGGAAATACGATGCGCATGTTTATTACCGTTTCGGTATTTGCCTGACTGAAGCCCAGGAATTCGCCCGGGCAGCCGAGATACTGGCCGAAGGATTGAAGTTCGACTTTTTCGGCGAAAATGACTTCGAATTCCGCATCGGTTTCGCGCGGCACAAGCAGGGACGTTATGAGGAAGCGATAGCGCACTACGAAAGATCTTTGGTACGGGAAACATCCGAAATCGCCCTCTACAACATCGGTCTCTGCTACGAAAACTCGGGAGACAGGACCCAAGCCACAGACTTTTTCATGAAAACGCTGGCGGTAGATCCGAATTACAAATCAGCGCGGGAAGCGCTGGAACGTATTTGCAAGAAATAGCTTTTTACTCATTAAACCGCCCGATTGGCACTTTGTCCTGTTCGTGCCGGGTTGTGTGCTATGCTTTGACCGCTCTTTTCATGTATCAGTTGCCCAGGTGGCGAAATGGCAGACGCGCTAGCTTGAGGGGCTAGTGGGAGCAATCCCGTGGAGGTTCGAGTCCTCTCCTGGGCACCATTCGTCGCCCCGCTTTGCGGGGCTCCTCATGGCAAGCCACTCGAACGACCCGGCTTGCCGGTGCTCCTCATGGCAAGCCATTATGTTTTACGTATATATTATCGAATTGATTGATGGCTCTTACTACGTGGGTCTTACAGATAATCTTGATCGTAGGCTTCACGAACATTCCCTTAAAATTGCCTGTAGTCATACGAAGAAAATTCCGATGAAACGATTACTTTGGTCTGAGAAACAACCGAACCGTTTGAGTGCCAGACAACGAGAAAAAGAAATTAAAGGATGGCGGCGGGAGAAGAAAGAAAAATTATGGAAAAGTCCGGGCTTGCCCTGAGTATCGAAGGGCTTGCCCTGAGTATCGAAGGGCTTGCCCTGAGTATCGAAGGGCTTGCCCTAAGTATCGAAGGGCTTGCCCTGAGGCGAAGCCGAAGGGTCCTCTCCTGGGCACCATTGGTTAATAACGTATTATGTTGTATAATATATTTAATGCGATTTCAGTTTTCCGAGAAGCGATTGGTTTTCTTCGCAAAAGAAATTCCCAATGAAAATCGTCGGGTGGATGAAACACGAAAAAGCGAAATGCCAGACGAGGCACGGGGATTACCGCCAAAACTAGCGGTATCTACCGAACAGGGCTCGACGATCGCTTCTTCTCGGCATGCATTCCGAAGGGCCTTGGAGTTTTTGAAAATTTCTGGTTCGAATTTATTTCGACAGTCAACGGCCGGCGGCCAGAATAAGGCCGAGAAGATAGTTCATCATCCGAATCTCTACCTTATTCCTTATGACCATTACCTGTTAAAAAGAAAAAATCTGCTAAGGGATTTGGGTATTCATGTTTGGGATTCTGTCGCGATCTGCAGAGACAAATTACTAAATGACTTACGTAAAATGCCAAGAATACAGGCCCACAAAAGCGAGGGGCTCGTGTATTTATTGAATGGATATACCCGATATTTTTATGCCAAAGAACTCGGCATTCCTGATGACATGATTCCCGTAACGACACCTGATGGAGCAATGATGCTCGCTGAATATCTCAGGACACCAGAGAAATAAAAAGTAGTGCGCCATTCAATATTCGCTCGGTCAGAATGAATCGATGAGCTTGAGAAGCCGTGCTTTGTCGGTTCGGTCGATATCCAGCTTTTTTACCAGTTCTTCCAGACCTTCGAAGGTCAGGCGTTTGCCGCGGGAAAGAGCTTTGATCCGTTCATAGGCATCGGCCATACCGTTCTTGCGCATTACCGTCTGGATAGCTTCGCCCAGGATTTCGGGGTGAAGATGCAGTTCTTCGCTTAAAAATTCTTTGTCCACGGAAAGTTTCTTTAGTCCCTTCCGGAGGGACTCGAGAGCCAGAAGATGGTAACCGAACGCCACGCCGATATTGCGCTGGACGGTTGAATCGCTGAGATCACGCTGCAAACGGCTGATCGGCAGTTTCTCGGCAAAATGGCTGAACAGAGCGTTACTTAGACCCAGATTGCCTTCGGCGTTTTCGAAATCGATCGGATTTACCTTGTGCGGCATGGTCGAAGAACCGACTTCGCCCTTGATCACCTGCTGCCGGAAAACCCCGCGCGAGATGTAAAAC
>Ga0172379_10007050_pt1 | contig 14771 bp, 13 predicted proteins | sample GrowelOW334metaG_FD_119756 | JGI IMG/M metagenome (GOLD analysis project Ga0172379, IMG submission 119756) | Groundwater microbial communities from an aquifer near a municipal landfill in Southern Ontario, Canada - Groundwater well OW334 metaG | ecosystem: Environmental > Aquatic > Deep...
GATGTCAACTTATTGCAGGTGGATCTTCAGCAACCCCGGAAGTATCTGGATCCGGTGGCCCTTAATGAACTGGCCGCCTCCATTCAGAAACACGGCGTCCTGCAACCGATCCTGTTTCGCCAGGAAGAATTGACCCTCTTTGTCGTCGCCGGCGAGCGCCGCCTCGCGGCGTCGAAACAGGCCGGCCTCACCACGATCCCCGGCCTTTATGTCGAGGGAAAACACCGGGAAATTTCCCTGGTCGAAAACATCCTCCGGGAAAACCTGACCCCCGTGGAGGAGGCGGAGGGCATGAAGCTGCTCATGGCCGAGGCGGGCTACAACCAGTACCAACTCGCCGACATGCTCGGCAAGACCCAGTCCTCCGTCTCCAAGATCCTGACGATTAACGACCTTCCCGAGGACATCCTGAGCCAGGTGCGTTCGAACCCGAACATCCCCAAAACGATGCTTATGGACGCCGCCGGCGCCAAGACGGAAAAGGGCATGCGCAGCGTCTTCGAGCGCTACATGGCGCAGGAGGCCAAAAAAAGCGCCGCCCCGACCCCGGCCAAACCCAGAGTTCCCAAGGAAACAGCCATTATCAACCAGGCGGTCGCCTTCAATGACAAGCTTGCAAATCTGCCACTTGAAAGCTGGAAAGAGGAAAACCGGCAGGAACTGGCGGTGGCGCTCGGGAACATCCGGCAGACGGCAACAAGTCTCCTCCAGACCCTCGGCATTGCGCAATAAAAGGATAAATGGGGACTGTTCTATTCTTCCCGGCGGGATGACTAAAGAGGTGCGGAAAATATTCCGGAACCACTTTTTTCGGGGGGCATCAAAACAACATTTTTTCGAACTTTCGTCAATTTATCAATATAAACATGTATTTAACTTTGATGAATTATTCATCTTTCTTCGGGGGGGCAAAAAATTCATGTCTGCAAAGGTCATCTACGAGCGTTTTCTGTGGTTTCATACCCAGGTAAAGCAGGGGAATTTTCCCAGTACGACATCCTTGGCGGCACACTTTGAAATCTCACCCAAGACCGCCCAGCGGGACATCGAGTTCATGCGCAACCGCCTCTACGCGCCCCTGCAATACGATCCGTCCCACCGGGGCTACCGCTACGAAGACGACTCCTATCAACTTCCCGGTCTCTGGCTGAAAGAAAGCGAGGTGGTGTCCCTCCTCGTGTCGGCCCGCCTCGCCGCCACCATTCCCGACGGTGCCCTGAAGTCCTCGCTCCAGAAGTTTCTGAATCAGATCTTTAGCCTCCACACCCTCTCTACAACCCTTTCCCTGGAGCAATTGCACCGGAAGGTTTCCGTCAAAAACATCGAATATTACCGCACGGATGAGAAGGTCTATCATCAGATCCTCGACGCCCTCCTCCACAACCGCCCGTTACGGATCGAATATTACTCCCCCCATACCGGCGCGCAAACCCGGCGCGATATTCTGCCCCTCCATCTCCTGGCCTATATGGGGACGTGGCATCTGATCGCCCATTGCCAGATGCGCAACGAACTGCGGGACTTCGCCCTATCGCGCATTCGCGGTATTGAACCGTCGTCCTGCGCCATATCCGTTGCCGATGACCGTCGCTCCCTCACGGAATATCTCCGGGAACATTTCGGCATCCTGCGCGGTGCAGCCATTAACGAGGTGACCATCCGCTTCGCCCCAGCCATTGCCCCCTGGATACAAGAGCAGGTGTGGCATCCCCGCCAGCAAATCGCCTGCGAAACCGACGGCGCAGTCATCCTGAGCTTCCCCGCGTCCGACCTGCGGGAAGTAAAACGGGAGGTCCTCAGGTACGGCGCCCAGGCGGAAGTGATCGCCCCCCCGGCCCTCAGAAACGAAATCGCCGCCGAAATAAAAAAAATGCAAAATATTTATCTGGTAGGACACTCTATGGGAGACCAGGTGTGATAAAGTTACATCCACGCCATCGCTTCGTCGTCATCGATGTCGAAACAACGGGCCTGTCGCCGCGATACGGCGACCGGGTAATTGAAATTGGCGCCTTAGCCATAGAAAACGGTACCGTCATGGAAGAATACAGCACCCTGATCGACACGAAGCGTGCAATCAACCGGAATGCCCGGCAGGTGCACGGCATTACCCGGGAAATGCTAATAGGAAAACCGAAGCCCGAAGAAATAATGCCTGAATTTGAAAAATTCATCCGAAACAGCATTCTTATCGCCCACAACGCCAGATTCGACATGGGATTTATCCGCCACGAGTTTCACCGGCAAAAGCTCCCTTTCAATTACCAATACATCTGCACCCTGGAAATGAGCCAAGAGCGCCTCCCCCACCTGCCGAACCACAAGCTGGACACCGTCTACCGACACCTGATGGGAGCTACCGGGGACATTCTAAAACAACAACACCGCGCCCTTGCCGACTCCCGCATGGTCGCCGCCGTCTGGCTAGCGATGGAGGGAAAGTGAACGCACTGCCGACATATTTCAAATACTGGGGAAAAGCTGAGAAGGAAGGCAACAACTACCATCTATTGGTCTACCATTGCCTGGATGTGGCAGCCATTGGATATGAGACGATAACGGGAAACGCTTATTTTCGTGATAAGCTTTTAAAACTTACAGGGCTTGATGAAGAAACCTGTCTTTCTTGGATGATTTCTTTCCTGTCCCTCCATGACGTTGGCAAATTTACGGAAAGCTTTCAAGGTTTGCGTCAGGATTTACTTCAACAGCTTCAAGACAAAGAATCCCAATGCCACTACATCCGACATGATCGACTGGGTTATCTTCTTTGGGAACAGAAACTTTGCAACAGAGAGAGCATGCAATCCTGGTTTGGCCTTCAGGTGAATGAAACAAATTATGGCAAGTGGAACAGAGCGTTGCTCTGGTTCGCCAGGCCTATGATCGGACATCATGGCGAGCCGCCCAGGAAGGAAGGCCCCAACGGCATTCAATTACGACTTGAAAATTATTGTTGTGACCAAGATGTGAAGGCAGCCAATAGTTTCATGGATGACGTTGTCAATATGCTGCGGGAAGATATGCCGTCACTGAAACCGCCTGACTATTCTAAACAACTTAAGGCGCAATGGGCGATGGCCTCTTGGTTTCTGGCAGGCTTTACCGTGCTTTGCGATTGGATTGGTTCGAACAACCAGTGGTTCCCATATTGTGATGTGCGGAAACCTCTCGGCGAGTACTGGAAAACACAAGCCATTCCTCAAGCTAAACGAGCTATCAAGGAATCAGGCATCAGCATGAATTTGCAGTCTCTGAACGAAATCAGCTTCAGCAAGTTATTCCAGAATCTGCCCAAACCTACGCCCTTGCAAGCATTCGTTGCCGAATGCGCCGTCGATACGTTGCCACAGCTCTTTATCCTCGAGGATGTAACAGGTTCCGGAAAAACCGAGGCCGCTTTATTTCTTTCCCGGCGACTCATGGCGAAGGGAGCGGGTAATGGAATCTTTATCGCCCTTCCGACTATGGCCACATCCAATGCCATGTACGCAAGGCTGGAGACAGTCTATCGACGTTTGTTTCAGAGCGATTTCAACCCGTCCCTTGTTTTGGCTCATGGAGCGCGACACTTATCAACCACTTTTATGCAGTCGATCACAGTTCCAGAACGGCAATACCACCGAGAAACATATGGAACAGAGGATGAAACGGCTACAGCCCAGTGCAGCGCCTGGCTGGCGGATAACCGTAAAAAGGCGTTGCTGGCCGACGTGGGCATTGGGACGCTCGACCAGGCGTTATTAGCGATTTTGCCATCCCGGTTTCAATCCCTCAGGCTTTTGGGGTTATGCGGGAATATTCTCATTGTGGACGAGGTTCATGCCTATGATCCCTACATGAACCGGTTGCTGCAAACTCTTCTGACCTTTCATGCTCGTTTCGGCGGGAGCGCCATTCTCCTGTCGGCGACACTGCCCCATCATGTCCGTCAACAAATGATCACAAGTTTTGCCAAAGGTTTAGAGATAGAACAAACGCCGCATGTCTCTTCGACCAGCTATCCTCTCGCCACGACGGTAACCCGGACCGGCACCGTTATCGAAACGCCCATTGAGGCGACTTGCCATAGGCAGACCAACATAAAAGTCCGGATTGTTTCCGAGCAAGGTGAGATTGAACGATTGATTTTAAAGGCTGCCCAGGAAGGGAAATGCGTTTGCTGGATACGAAACACCGTGCATGATGTTCTCCAGGGTTACAACAGCCTTAAAGATCGTGTCGCAACGGAAAACTTGATCCTCTTTCATGCCCGCTTCGCCATGGGTGATCGTTTGGATATAGAAAAGTATGTATGCTCAACCTTCGGCAAGGAAAGCGGTGAAACCGACCGAAGCGGAAAGATCCTGGTAGCCACTCAAGTCGTGGAGCAATCTCTTGATCTTGATTTTGATCTGCTCATTTCCGATCTTGCGCCCATGGACTTGCTTATCCAAAGATCTGGCCGGTTACACCGGCATCTCCGCGATGCGCGGGGTAATCCGTTGCTGAACGACATGGGGAAAGATATACGGGAACTACCATGTTTCGTCATCCATTCCCCTACCCCGTCTGACGAAGCGGACGGTGATTGGTTCAAGAAGGCTTTCCCGAAAGCCTCCTATGTCTATCCCAGTCATGGTTGCCTCTGGCTAACCGCCAGACTCTTGCAGGATAAAGGGATATTGCGGATACCCGATGACGCCCGCGAACTGATCGAGGCTGCATTTACAGAAGAAGCGGATAAAAGGATACCGCCCAGCCTGCGACAGCGTGATTTTGAGGCGGAAGGCGAAATGATGCGAGATACCTCCCTCGCTCATATCAATATACTCAAGATTGAAGAGGGATACGCTGCAACGGCAAACCAGTGGCGGGAAGACATGCGGACTCCTACAAGACTCGGAGATACGGAAACAACCGTGCGTTTGGCCCGTTGGGACGGTAAGAGGCTTACGCCGTGGTATGATGCCGCGGCGTTTCCCTGGGACATGAGCCAGGTGAACATCCGCGCAGCCAAAGTCTCCTCCGAAGTTGTTCAGAAAGATCCGAACCTGGCAAAGGCCATCGAAAATTTAAAAGCCGGATTACCGGATAAGGGGAAATGGAGCCTGCTGGTTGCGGTCTCACCCATAGGAGATGGAACGTGGCGGGGTGAGGCGCAAGACAGAAACGGTAGATCTATAATTTTGACCTACAGCCCTGAAACCGGCCTTCAGGTTTCGCGAAAGGAGTGAAAAGGAATGCAATTTAATCTCATTGATGAAAGGTGGATACCGGTCCGTCGCCGTGACGGCAGTTCGGATAAGATTGCGCCGCATGAAGTAACAAAAGGCTTCGACGATAATCCGATCGTGTCTCTTGATGCGCCCAGGCCGGATTTCAACGGTGCGCTCATCCAGTTTCTCATTGGTCTGGTTCAGACAACGGCGGCTCCTGATGACGAAGATGATTGGGAGGAATTGCTTATCGCGCCTCCCTCGCCGGAATCTTTGCTTGAACGGTTCATGACCGTTCGCGACGCCTTTAATCTTGGAGGCGACGGGCCAAGGTTCATGCAGGATTTTGAAGAAATATCTACTAAGGATAGCTCTATTGAAGGCTTGCTGATTGAATCACCCGGCGCCCATACAACAGAACTAAACATTGATCACTTTATAAAACGTAACACCGTTTCGAGGATGTGCCACTGTTGTTGCGCTACGGCACTCTTTGGTTTTCAAACAAATTCACCTGCCGGGGGACCGGGCTATATGACTTCACTGCGAGGCGGTGGACCTCTTTCAACGCTTGTCCTGGGCGACAGTAGCTATGATTCTCTTTGGCAGTTTTTGTTTCTGAATGTTCTTGAAAAGAGAAAATTTGAAAATATGTGTGGCAATCCCACGCTTACCGAAAAGAAACATATGTTTCCATGGATGGGTGAAACAAGGACAGGCAGGCGCAAAAAAGGCCATCAATTTACGGGTGGTTACACAACGCCAGAGGAAGTTCACCCAGCAACCATGTACTGGGCGATGCCTCGCAGGATCAGGCTGAATCTCGACAATCGGACATCAAGTATTTGTGACATATGCGGCGCTCTTTCTGACAGGATTATCGATTCATATAAAGAAATTCCCGGTGGCGCCAGCTATGGGGGTGCATGGCTGCATCCGTTGACGCCATATTACGAGAAAACAACTAAGGGGGAAACAAACATCCTGCCCGTCCATGCACAACCGGGCGGGATTAGCTACCGCCATTGGCTTGGCCTGGTTTTACATGATTCAAGGGATAACAAAACACCGGCACGCGTTGTTCACGAGTTCATCAACAACCGTCAAAGAAATGATTGTCAATTCCGCCTGTGGGCTTTCGGCTATGACATGGACAAGATGAAGGCCCGTTGCTGGTACGAATCAACCATGCCACTTCTCAATATAGATCATGTAATTCGTCAAACCTTTGAGAACTGTGTGGCAGGAATGGTCAGGGCAGCATCCGAGATTGCCATGAATACAAGGAGTGCTGTGAAAAAAGCTTGGTTTAAGAGGCCAGGAGATGTCAGAGGGGACGTCAGTTTTGTGGATAATACCTTCTGGCAGGCAACGGAGTCAGTCTTCTACGATATACTTCATGACTTAAAAAGTGATCTTGGAGCTGGCGGCTTGGGAATTAAAGCTGGCATGGTATGGCACAAAGAACTTTGTAATCAAGCGTTGAAACTATTTGATTTGCACGCATGGAATGGACCCGTTGAAGATGAAGATCCTAAACGGATAGTCGATGCACGCAAGAAGTTACAGCAGTACAACTACGGCAATAAAATCAAGGAACTCTTAGGGTTGCCGTTTGACAAGAAGTCTACGGATGAAAAGAAACCAATCGCTCGACAGAAAAAATCTTGAACGCTGATGTTCAAAGAAAGGAGATTGCATGAATTTACTCAGATTTGACAGGGAGTCCCTGGAAACCGAAGCCCTTAAAGCATGGTTGCGATGGTTGGATGAAAACCGGGGAGAGCGAGCCATTCTGCGCCGGTGTGGAACGCTGACAGACGTGGTGTTTTCCCCGGCCTATCATCGACTGCGGTCAGCAGTTAGCCGCTTCGGTTTCGTTGACGATGATGGCCTCGCATTGGTGGCTGGTCTGGCAGCGAGGATTAAGGAGAATATCGGCAGCGGAAGAATTGCCGAACAGATGGCAACTGCAAAATCAGGCGGCGACACCAAGGCCAGGGTCAGTGGTCTGCGCTTTCGCAGACTTCTGAAAGTGAAGGAACGAGATGATCTCTTCAGCACCATGACCCGCGTTATTGCCCTCCTTGGTGGAAGTGTCAATATGCAGAGTCTGGCGCAAGGCGTTTATTTCTGGAACGATAAAACCCGTAAGCAGTGGGCCTTCGACTACTATTCAAAAGCGCCGGGCGAGGTATGACCGTGCGTGTGGACGTTATCAATTCAAAAACTTCATGAAAGGAGAATCGAAAACATGAGTACTTTTATTCAACTACACCTGCTGACGTCATATCCCCCTTCCAATTTGAACCGTGATGATCTGGGCCGTCCCAAGACTGCCGTGATGGGAGGTAAAACCCGTCTTCGGGTATCATCCCAAAGTCTCAAGCGGGCATGGCGGACATCGGACCTTTTCGAATCTGCACTTGGAGGGCATATTGGCAAACGCACAAAGAAAATGGGAATAGAAATCTACAAAAAGCTCTGTGAGAAAGGAGTCACAGAAAACAAGGCTAAGGAATTTGCCAAGAAAATTGTTGAATTTTTTGGTGCAACAGAGAGTGCGGATAAAGACAAGCCACTTAAAGATCTCGAATCATCGCAACTTGTTCATTATAACCAATCCGAGATTAACGCACTTCATGTACTAGCAGATAAAATTGCCAGAGAAGATAAACTCGACATGGAAGAATTAAAAAAACTTGTTACTAAGCGGTATGATGTTGATATCGCTATGTTCGGGAGAATGCTTACAGGTAAAGAGGTGGTAAAGGTGACTGGCGATCCTGAGGCGGCCGTACAGGTGGCCCATGCCATTACCGTGCATGAGGTGGCTGTAGAGGATGATTACTTTACCGCTGTCGATGATCTGAACATGGGTGAGGAGGATATGGGGGCCGCTCATATCGGAGAGACGGAGTTTGGCGCTGGTGTTTTCTATCTCTACCTCTGCATCAATCGAAACCTGCTGATTGAAAACCTGGGAGGCGACAAAGAGCTTGCCGACAAGGCACTTGCAGCTCTGGTTGGGGCAGCAGCCAAAGTAGCGCCAACCGGTAAACAGAACAGCTTTGCCTCTCGTGCCCGCACCTCTTACATGCTGGCAGAGAAGGGCAACGATCAGCCCCGCTCTCTCGCAGTTGCTTTCCTGAAACCTGTGAAAGGGGAAGACATGCTTGAAATTGCGGTCAAAGAACTAGAAAAACGCCGCGATAATTTCGACAAGGTCTACGGCCCTTGTGCAGAAGGCTTCAGGACCATCAATGCCGAAACCGGCGATGGAAAACTGACCGATATTATAAAATATGTGACGGAGTGAGCCATGACTGACTACCTTGTGTTTCGCCTTTACGGCCCGATGGCTGCCTGGGGGGACATTGCCGTGGGAGAGTATCGTCCCAGCTTTTCCCATCCATCCAAGTCAGCCGTTATCGGGCTTCTTGCCGCAGCCTTAGGCATCCGCCGCAATGAGGAAGAACGTCAGAAAGACTTGGCTGATTCCTGCTCATACGCCGTCCGGGTGGATGCTATGGGAAGCCTGCTGCGAGATTATCACACAGTGCAGGTGCCATCCTCCGGCACCGGTCGAAATCGGAGAATTTATCGTACAAGACGCGCCGAATTGGCGGAAACTGGACTCAACACCATCCTTTCCAGCCGCGACTACCGGTGTGATGCCGCCTACACGATGGCAATCAGTTTCAGTAGCGGCGCTCCATATAGCGCACAACAGTTTGCTTCAGCCCTGAACAGACCTGTCTTTGTGCTCTACCTTGGGCGGAAGTCCTGCCCATTGGCTTTGCCACTTTCTCCAAGAATAGTCCATGCTGAAACAGTCAAAGAAGCACTTGCAGAAGCAATGGCGGCAGATGAACTATCAATCCTGATGCAGGCTGAATCATACGTCGTCTATTGGGAAAGTGAAGATGGTGGATATGAGCGGGAACAGGTCATTACACGCCGTGATATGCCGCGCAGCCGCGCCCGCTGGCAGTTTACTGAACGCAAAGAGAACCTTGCCACGGTAAGCAGAGAGGAGGATTAGACCATGTATTTCACCTTGGTAAAATTGCGGGGGAGCCTGTTGCCGCATGACATTGCAGGCCTCAATGGGGGGGATAGCTATAGCTTTCATAAACTATTATGGAATCTGTTCAGTGACGGACCGGACCGGAGGCGGGATTTTCTCTACCGCTTTGAGGCGATCAAAGGATCCCCAACTTTTTACACCGTTTCCGAGCGGGAACCGGTCGATTCAGGGAACATATGGGACATCCACCCGAAGCGCTATGACCCGAAACTCAAAAAAGGCGATCTCTTGTCATTCATGGTGCGGGTCAATCCGATCAGGAGCAAACGAGACGAAAATGGCCGCCAGCAGCGCCATGATGTGGTGATGGAAGCAAAAAACAAAATCGGATTCAAAACCTTACCAGCCGACCAACGTCCCCCTGTCGCAACCCTTATACAGGACGTCGGAATTGATTGGCTTAGGGCTCGTGAAACAGAATACGGCTTCTCATTTGAAGACACAAGCGTAAGGGTTGACGGCTATTTTCAGCACAAGTTGTTCAAGGGCAAGGGTTCCCGGCCCATTACCTTCAGCACGCTGGATTTCAACGGTATACTTTCTGTCAACGATCCTGCCACGTTTGTTGAAAAATGTCTGTTTAAAGGCATCGGCCCCGCCAAAGGTTTTGGCTGTGGCCTCATGCTCGTAAAAAGGATTTAGAAAATCTTGGAAAAAATATTAGAACAGCAAAATGTTAAGGAGGGGTATCATGGAAACAAAAATCGCCCTCTTCCGAGGAAAAGGAATAAGAAAGACCATTCACAAAAATGAATGGTGGTTTTCGATTGTTGATGTGTGCGCTATTCTGACGGAAAGCGCCGATGCAGGTGCCTATTGGAGGAAATTGAAACAAAGGCTAAGAGAGGAAGGAAGTGAAGTCGTGACATTTTGTCACGGGTTGAAATTAACCGCACCGGATGGAAAGATGCGGGAAACCGATTGCGCCAACACGGAAGGCATCTTCCGCATCATCCAGTCCATCCCCTCCCCCAAGGCCGAGCCCTTCAAACGCTGGCTGGCGAAGGTCGGTTATGAGCGGGTGCAGGAAATCGAAGATCCGGAGCTGGCCACGAAGCGAACGCGGGCGATCTACAAGGCCAAAGGATACTCCGACGCCTGGATCGAGAAACGGATGCGCGGGATCGCCGTCCGGGAAGAACTTACGGACGAATGGAAGAATCGGGATGTGAAGGAGGAGAAGGAATATGCAATCCTCACGGCGGAGATTGCCAAGGCGGCATTCGGCGTTACCCCCGGTGAACATAAGGATTTGAAGGGGCTGAAACGGGAAAACCTGCGGGACCACATGACCGACCTGGAGCTGATTTTCTCGATGCTCGGCGAGGCGGCGACTACGGAAATCACGAGGGTTGACGATGCCCAGGGATTCGATGAGAGCAAGACGGCCGCGCGGAAAGGCGGCGAGGTAGCCGGTGTAGCCCGAAAAGACCTGGAAAAGAAAACCGGCAAGCGCGTCGTCTCACCGGAAAATTATTTGGACGAACCGGAGAGCAGAAAAAGATTGGAGAGGAAATGACAGAACCGATTCTTCCACCCCTGAAACCCATTCCCATCAAGGATCGAGTTTCTGTTCTTTTTATCGGGAAAGGAAATCTGGATGTTCTCGATGGGGCTTTTGTCGTTGTGGACAAGACCGGCGTTCGCACCCATATACCTGTGGGCGGTGTGGCGTGCCTCATGCTGGAGCCGGGAACGCGGGTTTCCCACATGGCCGTCATGCTGGCGGCGCGGGTCGGATGCCTGCTCGTATGGGTAGGGGATGGCGGCGTCAGGCTTTATGCTGCCGGACAGCCGGGGGGTGCGCGGGCGGATCGACTATTGTATCAGGCTAAACTTGCTTTGGATGACACGGCGCGCCTAAAGGTTGTCCGCAAGATGTACGCCATGCGATTCAAGGAAGAGCCGCCGGAAAGGCGAAGCGTGGAGCAATTGCGCGGCATTGAAGGCGTCCGGGTGCGAAAGATGTACGAACTGCTGGCAAGGCAGTACGGGGTGACATGGAAAAGTCGCAATTATGACTATACCGAATGGGAAAGCGGCGATATCCCGAACCGCTGCCTGAGTTCGGCGACGTCCTGTCTCTATGGGATCTGCGAGGCGGCGATTCTGGCGGCGGGATACGCCCCGGCAATCGGCTTTATCCATACAGGAAAGCCGCAATCATTTGTCTACGATATCGCGGACATTTTCAAATTCGAGACAGTCGTGCCCATGGCGTTTCGCATCGCAGCCAAGAACCCGACACAACCGGAGCGGGAGGTCCGGATGGCATGTCGAGACGCTTTTCGTCAGGCCCGGGTGCTGCGTCGGATTATCCCGACGATCGAAGAAGTCTTAGCAGCGGGGGAAATGACGGCGCCAAAACCCCATGAAGAGGCGGTTGAAATGGCCATCCCAAACAAGGAGGGTATCGGCGATGCTGGTCACCGTGGTTGAAAACGCACCACCGCGCCTGAGAGGAAGACTGGCGATATGGTTGCTGGAAGTTCGGGCAGGAGTTTATGTGGGAAAGGTTTCCCGGCGCGTCCGGGAAATGATTTGGGAACAGATCGAAAAAGGAATTGAAGACGGTAATGCCATCATGGCGTGGAGCACCAACACCGAATCGGGATTTGATTTCATGACCTTGGGGGCAAACCGGCGCATTCCAGTGCAAATGGATGGCATTCAACTTGTTTCTTTCTTGCCGGAAAATGACACGCAGACTGGGCTGGAGAATTGAATTTAGGTTGCTTATTTTTGGTAGATTGCTGCTCATTGAAAATTGAATAGGAAATCATAGGGATAGAAGAAGTGCGTTCCCCACAGACGTGGGGATGAACCGACTACCCCGCCGCCCGCTGCCCTGCAGGACGAGCGTTCCCCACAGACGTGGGGATGAACCGTGAGGGCGTTCTGTCTCCCTTGGCATATTGGGGCGTTCCCCACAGACGTGGGGATGAACCGTCGTGACTTTGTTCTTTAGATTAGCTTCTTTTGCGTTCCCCACAGACGTGGGGATGAACCGATCATCATTCGTAAAGAATTTGTTCAAGAATAGCGTTCCCCACAGACGTGGGGATGAACCGTCACACGCACTGGCTTGACTTACATCTTGGAAGCGTTCCCCACAGACGTGGGGATGAACCGTCTCCCCCCTGTTGATAACTCGCCCCCCGATCGCGTTCCCCACAGACGTGGGGATGAACCGAAAGTTTTGTCCCGGCGAAAGGTGCAAGAATGGCGTTCCCCACAGACGTGGGGATGAACCTGGTCTATCAGCGATGGGATCGAGACAAAAACAGCGTTCCCCACAGACGTGGGGATGAACCGTCTCCTTTACCCGCCACGCCATGACCATTCCGGCGTTCCCCACAGACGTGGGGATGAACCGAATCAAGAAAAAGGGTCCTTCCAAACTCATCCGCGTTCCCCACAGACGTGGGGATGAACCGGGCGAATATAAAAAATGTTTATTACATGGGAAGCGTTCCCCACAGACGTGGGGATGAACCGCCTCTCTTCTATCTATCAATTCTCCATTAATAGCGTTCCCCACAGACGTGGGGATGAACCGGTTACGTTGTCAGCCATTCAGCCATTCCTCCTGCGTTCCCCACAGACGTGGGGATGAACCGTCCGTTGAGTCTCAGGGCGGAATGAAAAAGGCGCGTTCCCCACAGACGTGGGGATGAACCGGTGGGTCAATCATGATAAATTTACCGGCTGGAGCGTTCCCCACAGACGTGGGGATGAACCGTATCGGTATGATAATTAACGTTGTTAAAAAAGGCGTTCCCCACAGACGTGGGGATGAACCGCTGCCGTCAACATGGAGAACTTCGCCGGGGGCGCGTTCCCCACAGACGTGGGGATGAACCGTAGATTGCGGCGAAGAAGATCACGGCCCAGCTGCGTTCCCCACAGACGTGGGGATGAACCGGCCCTTTTCCGCCCTGCCCGTTCCTGATCCGTGCGTTCCCCACAGACGTGGGGATGAACCGTATTTTGACAATGTATGCGGAGATTATCCGCTGCGTTCCCCACAGACGTGGGGATGAACCGCATGGCGCAACTGAACGCATGATTGCGATTTGGCGTTCCCCACAGACGTGGGGATGAACCGGGCCGGGTATAGCAAGCATACGGCTCAACAAAGCGTTCCCCACAGACGTGGGGATGAACCGGCCCGCCGCGAATCCATCGGCGGCAATACCGAGCGTTCCCCACAGACGTGGGGATGAACCGTCAAATTCGTCTGCATAGTGGGAGGCCCGTTTGCGTTCCCCACAGACGTGGGGATGAACCGCGCACATGCCTCTGATGGCCTTCTGTAATGGTGCGTTCCCCACAGACGTGGGGATGAACCGCAAACGAATTGCCTCAAGGCGCTCATTCCGATGCGTTCCCCACAGACGTGGGGATGAACCGGCTTCGCGCCGCGCCCTTGTGTCTTTGATTTCGCGTTCCCCACAGACGTGGGGATGAACCGCACGCCCAGGGTGACACCCATCGCCTTTGTGAGCGTTCCCCACAGACGTGGGGATGAACCGGTATTGCGCGCCCGGTCCTTGTCGGCCCCGAGGCGTTCCCCACAGACGTGGGGATGAACCGTTTCTGGAAAGAAGCGGCCTGCCCGTAACGGCGCGTTCCCCACAGACGTGGGGATGAACCGTGACAAAGGTGCTCAACCAGGACGGGATATGAGCGTTCCCCACAGACGTGGGGATGAACCGCAGGGATCTCCCCGGCGCCGCCTTCCTCCATGGCGTTCCCCACAGACGTGGGGATGAACCGACGTGACTCCGGTTCTCGTATCAAGGACTGTCGCGTTCCCCACAGACGTGGGGATGAACCGCTCATGCTTGAAATCGTGTCCGCTATTCCCGGGCGTTCCCCACAGACGTGGGGATGAACCGTTCGTAAGGGGCGCCCGTCGTGATTGAGAGCAGCGTTCCCCACAGACGTGGGGATGAACCGTCATTGTTTTGGTGCCACTCAGGGCAAAGAAAGCGTTCCCCACAGACGTGGGGATGAACCGGCACCGTGCTCTATACGAGCAAGGGTTATCCAGCGTTCCCCACAGACGTGGGGATGAACCGCGACATAGCGATTTATACTCGAACATATGCAGGCGTTCCCCACAGACGTGGGGATGAACCGGATAATTAGCTCGCGGATCGTGTTCATGTCCCGCGTTCCCCACAGACGTGGGGATGAACCGGAGGCTCCAATGTACGCAACGAATCAAACAGTGCGTTCCCCACAGACGTGGGGATGAACCAGTTTTTCTTCCCTCATAACCTCCCCCTTACTTGCGTTCCCCACAGACGTGGGGATGAACCGACGCATAGGAATTGCCTTTATTTTGTAAGCGCCTAATTAACCGCATCTTCACAGCAACTCAGAATTATGTCAAGGATTTCTCCAAAAGATTTGAGGAGGAATACGATGACACAATGGCAGGCGAACAGGGCTGAAAAGAGGAGCTACTGGGCTGA
>Ga0172379_10007051_pt1 | contig 14771 bp, 9 predicted proteins | sample GrowelOW334metaG_FD_119756 | JGI IMG/M metagenome (GOLD analysis project Ga0172379, IMG submission 119756) | Groundwater microbial communities from an aquifer near a municipal landfill in Southern Ontario, Canada - Groundwater well OW334 metaG | ecosystem: Environmental > Aquatic > Deep...
ACAGGCCAGAGTTTAGCTTTCAGCGGGTAAAGCCTGAACAATAAAGGGTTTTCAGATATTTTTAAACGGACATTCAAATCAACTATGTCTAATCTAGCCAAGCTCGATTAACCCTCTCTTATCCAAGATCTTACAAAATCTAAGAGTTTGAGCCCACGATCTTATAAGCATGTCCTTTGATCACGACAATCACCTGCTTACCGAGAGCAAGATAACGAGACATTGTAGGAATAGTTCTGGTGAGAGCAAAATAGCGCTCGCTACCAAACTGCACTTCATCAACCTTCTCGTTCTTGTACTCACTATCTGTCCAGTAACCATTTTTCAGATAGAAGGTTTTATCCTCAACTGTTTTCACTCCGAACTCATTGCCTTTCTGATCAAAAGCCAAGCTCTTCATGGCCGCCATCTTCTTCTCAAGCTCAACGGCTTGGCGACCAGAATTGGGTAATGAAGCCATTTTCAAGCTAAGTGAATCGGATGTCTCGCCAAAGCCTTCTTGTTTATTCTTGCTGCGCCAATCTTTATCGAAGGCGACTCGAGCCGAGGCAGGTGCAGCCTGCGCTTTAGATATACCGCCAAGCTGCGCAGAGAAAGAAGGCGAATCGTCGACCACAGAGAAACGTCTAGCTCTTTCTTTTCTCAGACCGACTCCGCCAAAGCCAGCTGCTAAGTTTGAAAATCCACGACTACTCTCGGCCATAGGCATTGGCACCGGCCGACCAATCGCACCATTGTTAGCTAAGCGATGATTCTCATTAGGATCGGTAGCTAAAAACGAAGTAAATGCTGAAATAATTCCGTGCTTCTTAGACAAGGCAACAATTTCGTCCACCACTTCTTTAGTATTGCCGTTCTCCTGCGCCACTTCAGTCAAATAAGCAATTCGCCGCATGGCCCAGAGTTTTGGCAAGAAGCTGTGCCCTGTTTGACTAGCTTCGAAAGCAAGAGGGAATGTAAATGCCTTGGCTACACCATTGATTTTTCCGCTGACAACGATACTAGCTTGACCGGAGCCCTTATAGCGGCCTAGCAAGAGCACCTGCGAACCAGCAAATACATCTTTTACTTGGCGCGGATAGGTATCTTTTACAGTAATGCCGTTGTAAGCAATATTGACGTCAGAAAGAACAGGAGACTTGATTTTGTCGTAGAACGAAGACAAAACAGTCTCAAGATTTTCACCGGGTTCAATATATTGCGAGCTGCCGTGATGTGACTCAGATAGCTTGTTGAGCAATCGAGTATTGACGTCGTAACCGACTCCAAAATCAAAGATGCGAATGTCTTTTTTGTTAGCAGCTAACTTTAGAATGTTTGCTGTTGCTGTCTCACCAACTGTGGGCTCGCCATCTGTCATCATCACAAGGTAGGCGGGTCTCGGTGTATCTTCTTTCAGTAAACTGATACCGGTGTGCAAGGCGTCACCAATATTGGTGCCTCCGCGAGCTTCGAGATCGTCAATAAAGGCCGCTGCAGCTTTTTTGTTTTCTGGTGTAGCGGCAGCAAGTGAGCTTCTAAACGACTCGGCATCAGTGCTGAAGTTAACCAAACCAAAACGATCTGCTGGCGTCAGCGAATTAACTACATACTTCAAAGCTTTCTTACACTGTTCAATTTTTTCACCTTGCATCGAACCTGACGTATCAGCAACAAGCACAATGTCTTTGCCAACAATTTGGTTAGACTTGAGTGGCGGAGACAGTGTCAGAAGGAAATATCCATCTTCACCCTCGAGCTTGTGTGTGAGAACACTGGCAGCCATATCTTTATCTGAAACGCTGTAATAGAGCAAGAAATCTTTATCAGGTACTGAGTTGTGTGCGTTATAGCTGACCTTCGCTTTACTATTTTCTAGACGATCTACAACCACTGTGTGAGAAGGCGACCAGATAGTTCGCAAGCCTTCTTTAGCGTCGCCAGCCTTGGCCTTACCGCTCATACGCACAGTAATTTTAGTATCATCAATTGAACCAGCAGCCTCGCTATCGCTCTTCAAAGGAAAGCGATATTTGATCAGGCCACTTTCAGCTTTCAATAGCTGCGTGTATTCAAGCTCAACCTTCTTAGTGCCATGAGCCGGTATCGGAAAAATGCGTGCTCGCACGGTCTTGTAATCAGCATATTCCAACAAGCCTGGGTCAACCATCTGGCGCACTATCGCCTCGTACTGTTGGCGAGCTTCATCGGCTGCCAAAATCTTGCCTTCAACCGGTTTTCCATCAATATGGAGCGAGAAGCTAGAGAAAGTAGTGTCTTCTGGCAAAGGAAATAGATACGTTCCTGCTAAATTTTGATCGGTTTCGTTGATAAAAGTCTGAGTAATGTAGGTCTTTGCCACTTGGTCAGTAATATCGACCTTGATATCTTGCGACTGCATGCGCAAACCATGGGAAACCCCTCCTTTTAATACCGTAGGAGGGTGAGGCGTCGGCACAGGCCCTGGATCAAAAATTGGCACAATTCGCCCGCCACCTGGGCCAATAACTGGTCTAGTGCCCGGTCTAGTTCCCGGTCTAGTGCCGGGGCGCCCGATAGGAGTTACACCGCCAGGCGTAATTGGCCGCACTGCCACAGGGTTGAAGCCAGGATGAAAGGCCGGGTCAGCGATTAAAAAACCGGCTGCAAAGGCCTGCGGAGTCAGCAACAAGGAGGCCGATAGGCTAAGGACAGCTGCAAATTTCAGGCTCATACAATAATCTCGCTATGCAAGGCCGCTACGTTTGGGTCTCTCCAAAAAGAAGAATGACCGCGATAAGAATTTCCTGGCCTGAACTAAATGTAGCCCTTGGCCAGACAAATATCGGCCGGACAAGCCACCATGCTGAACTGGGGTATAGCCATCAGTAGACTCAGGGTAAATACTGAGCAGGCAATATTGGCACCCACTAAAGGGAAAAGGCAGAGCAACCTCAGGCTTTTTCCTAGATATTTGCCAAGCCAGTCAGGCTAGACTACTCTTGAAGCAAATCTAGTTCGAGTATTAGTTTGTTTCGAGGAAAGCAATGCGGCTTCGCCTAATTAGAGCCCCAGGACCATCAGCACTGCGAAGAGATGGCTTGCTCTTTCAGCGCCTGACATGGGGCGCTGCGGCCGGTGGCCTTGCAACCATCCTACTAGCGGAGTCTCCCGTGCTCGACACCATGGAAATGAACCTACTTGAATGGCGCTATAAAACGGGGCACGAGCTCGCTCGCACTCTTAAACTAGTGGCGCCCACTTTGGGTGGGGCCGCAGACTCTGAAACACGAGCACAAGATATCGCCATCCTTACATATGATGATGACGATCAGTTCGATCTTGAAGGTGAAGCCATTGAAGGTGGCCCCCAACCGGTGCAAGCAGTGCTGGCAAAGCTCATACCAATAGTCGAATCTGGCAATCCATTATTAGTAGTTCTCGATATCGATTTGAGTGGCAAGGCTGACCCTTCTTTAGTGAAAGCGCTAAAGCTCTATCGCAACAACATCGTTTTGGCCCTCTCCGGCAATCTCGATAATCCCAATGATTTTCCTTCAAGTGAACTACGCAAAAGCGTACTGACTTGCGCCTATGATCACTTGATCAAAGAAACAAGTGGTTTGGTTTGCCGCATGCCAATCTCGGCCAATATTTTCATGCCATCTGAACGTAGCAGCGAAATGTCGCCAGCTCTCGACATATTGCCCCAAGGCCTAGCCGAATATACTCGTGGTCTATCGGCTTCTGGCGAAGCTTTCGAATCGCTGCCTGAAGTACTGGCACCACTAATGTCATCAAGAGTCGGAGTTGGGCCTTCAAAGGCGCAAATATCTTCGTTTACGAAAGAAGAACTGCCAATCTATATCAAGTTTTCTGGCACCAAATATCCAACCTACAAGATTTCACAGATAATTCGCGACGCCATAGATCCCAGTGTATTTGCGGGAAAAGTGGTTATGATCGGCACCAATTTTAGTCAAAAAGTAGATAACACGCCGCCAGTGCGCACCCCATTGCAGGCCAAAGCACCAAACGTTCTCATTCAAGCAGAAGCTATCAGTACTCTGCATAACAACGAAGCAATTGTCTCCTTTCCCCGTTCAATATTGCACCACATTTTACTCTTACTAGGAGCGGCTTTAGGCACCGTGGCCTCGGTTTTGCCCATGGGTCGCCGCACGGCTGCTTTCCTCTGCACAGCCATGGTGCTGATGCTGATCACGCAAATAGCCTTTCAATGGTTCAACTTGCAGTTTCCGGTACTGCCACTGCTGGCAGTGCTAATGCTTACTTATATCTTTGGCACATTGATCTATCTTGATACCGACTTGCGCTTGCGCAACAAAGAGCTGGCTCTCGCTCGCGAGAACATGCAAGTACGGGCAGAAGAAGAGCGCCAACGCATTGCTGAAGACTTACATGACGAAACCCTACCAGCACTTTCGGCCGTTGCCCGCATGGCCGATCGCTTAGCCCACACCCCTGAGATGTCGGAAAGCTCAGTACCTGTAGAAATGAGAGAAAAGCTAGACGGTGCAATATCAGAAATGCGCCGCGTCATTAACGACCTGCACCCGTCAGTATTGGAGACAATGGGCTTCAAACCTGCTCTCGAAAACTTGTTAGCGATTCTCTCTCGGGAGAAACTAATTCACGTTGACTTCGTCGATGGTGACACTGAAGACGATTATGGTTTTAACAAATTTACTCGCCTTCAGCTCTATCGCATTGTTCAGGAATCTTTGAACAATGTGCAAAAGCATGCCCATGCCAATCTAGTAAAACTAACCATTGGAGCAGAAGGAGACAACCTGCGCATCACAATTACCGATAACGGTAAAGGTATCGACTTTAGCAGCATTCGCAAAGATGCCCACGGCCTCGTCAATATCAGGCAAAGAGCACAGCTCATTGGCGCCCAAGTAGAATGGAAGAAGCCCGAAAATTTAGATACAGGCACCCAAGTTAGTTTGTCCATTCCAATTTCAAAAGAGGATAAAAATAGTTCCTGATATGAGTATATTGATTGTTGATGATGAAGAACGCGATAGAATCTGGCTCAAGAATTTGCTCACGCAGAACCTTGGAGCAGCTCACGCTGGCCCAATCTACGAAGGCCACGACGGTCTTGAAGCGGTCGAACTCAGTCAGAAATACAAGCCTCAGTTAGTATTTCTCGACATCAAGATGCCGCAACTTTCCGGTATCAAGGCTGCCGAGCAAATTCTCAAACAGCTTCCCGAAACCGGCGTGATCATCCTTTCAAACTTTTCAGACGAAGTATATGTTCGTCAACTCTGGAAAGTGGTGCCTCCCAACGGTGCCTTTGGTTATGTGCTCAAAAGTGCCTCTGATGAACAGGTAGTAGAAGCCGCTAAGGCTGTGCTCTCTGGCGATTGCTGGGTACATCCCGGTATTGCCCGAGTGATTCAACGCACCCAGAACAGAGCGACGTCGTTAACTCCAGCTGAATACGAAGCACTGATCTGCATTGCGCTCGGCATGACAGACCATGCCATTGCTAGAAAGCTCTACTTGACCGAAAAAGCCGTACAATCAAGGTTGAAGTCACTCTACGCCAAGCTCGGTATTCCCGGCCGTAGCGAAGGCCATGAAACTGAATTCAATCAACGCTGTAGGGCAGTCTATCTATCTAATCGTCGCGGGCTGATTAATCAGTCAGAGCTTGATGATTGGGAAGCAAAGCTATCAGAAGGCGCACCTACCTAAAAGAAGATGGACAGAGCAATGGGTAATCGAGAAACAAATAAAATTTGTACTGCCAGACTAGCTCTGACAGTCTCACTTGCCTGCGCAGCCATTTACATGACCGCACTGGTGGCACCAGGCCAGTGTAAAGACAACAATTTGCGCTCAGCTAAACCCATGGCAAAATTTGCAGACAGCCACTCAACCTCTGCAAATTTGCCCCTCGGTGACTTCTCGCGAGCCGATTCGGGAGTGAAACTATTGGTCGGCATATTTGCCCGCCTAGGAAACGAACCACAGCTAGCGTTAAAAAATGACAATCGCCTGATAGCGGCAGCAAAAAACAAGGCCGGCTTCGATAGAGACAATCAATCGCAGTTACTAGCTGCCGCTCCGAGCGGTAGCGCTTCTAACCTTCAGCGCAATCAATTTAGCAATGCCATAAACAATCAATATACAGATCCAGCTCTAGCGATTAGACCACGCACTGTCAATCGCAAGGCCGTGGCAGACAAATTCATTCCTATTAATGGTGTCACTATCGCTATGGCACCACAAAAAAAATCGTATTACAAAGGCGATGTGCGCGACGAGAAAAGTTCAGCAGCCGGACTAAGCGGAATCGGCGGAGCCGGGCAGGCCCCACAGGCCGAGTCAAGCAGAGCTGAAAGTGAGAAGAGAAGCGACGGCGAAAGAAAAATGGAATCAGATTCATTCGCCAATAGCAGGAGCCGAGATGATTCGCCGGTAAAAATTTTTGCTGGCCCTTCCAGCACCTCAAACGCCTCAAATAACTCGTCAGCACAAGCCGGATTTTCGGAAAAAACATACATTCGCGAATTTGGAAAGGCGGCTAACTCACAAGCTTTGCCCGCAGCTCCTTCAGTTTCGGGCAGCGTCAGAGGCCTAGAACGTGGCATAAACATAATTGAAGAACCAGTTGCTGCTTCTAGACGGCAATCTGTACAAAAAGCCGAAGAAACCGCCAATGGTATCATCCGCCCAACAGAACAACCGGGCCTCTTTAAGTATGTACGAGAGCATATGAAAGAAGCTCCTAAAGACAGTCCAAAAGAAAATTACAAAGAAAGTGCTAGAGAATCCAGAGATTCAGGGCTTGCTCTTCAAAACGCCAGCGCTCTAGATCAGCTTAGTGAGAGCAAAGTCGCAAACAAACAGAGACTTAAAAGCGCAAAACTGCAAAGCAGCCTAAATGCAAATGCCGGCGCCTCTTCCAATGTTTCAATCGTCTCAGATAATGAAGTATCTTTAGAAGCCCAGCAAGAAGGCGCGCCACTGCAAATAGCCTTTTTGCCACCAAGTACGGTGCATGGTATCAATGGCTTGCCACTAGGAGCCACAGAAGCCGATACGGCTAAGTTTTTCAAAAATCGCGGCAATCTCAGCCGTTCCTTTATCTCAGGATGGAAAGTCTGGACCCTGCTAGATCTACAGCAGAACCCGATTCTCCAAGTCTATTTGCGCAACGGCCGCACTGAAGCCTTCCGCATTTTCAACCAAAGCTACGTGCCGGCTGGCCTCGGCGTCGCCATAAATGACGAACTACCCTCAATGAAAGGAAAGTTCGGCGAACCGGCTTTCATCTTAGAAGAGCCTGGCATAAAGCCTCAGACGGCCAGTATTTTGGCCAAAAACTATGTTTACCCCGTGTCGCAAGTGAGCTTCCAGCTTGTACGCAAAGGCCCAACCTCTCCCCAGATTCACAGCCTTCTGCTGTTCCGCTACTTATGATATTTGTTGCCTCGTTTTCGTAGTTCCACCCGCTGACAACAATTGGGGCTCGTGCTAGCCTGTTCATTGTCAAGCGGGGGTAAGACATGGTTAGAAATAGTGACGGCGATGCTAGAGACTCAAAAGAAAACCAGCTACAAATGGCTGTCGATAGCAGTCCAAAATTCTGTGACCAGCTATTTAAATTAGATGCCAAAACACTAAAAGTTTCCGCTCCCAGCGATGGACCGATCCCGGCCCAAAGCGGTGAGGCCGAGAGCGAAGGTGAGGAGGTTGAGCCCAGTGGCAAAGTCATAGACATGCTGCGCCAGACCAAGCCAGAAGAGCTTTCAGCCAACCTGCGTGCTATGCAAGGTCTAGTTGAAAATTTCGCCACTGCTGACGACAAAGCCAAAGCCCTAGAGCAATTCAGGGGCGCATTTGAAAAAACTATCAAGAAATCCGATGACGACCTAACCGCTGCCAACGATGCCTGGAACAAAGAAACTCCCAAGCTCAAGCCCGAATATCAGGCCAAAACCGACCGGGTCAAAGAAACCCAAGAGGCACTGTCTAAGGTTGCCGAAACTATTCCCGACGACGAAAAAGCGCATATGCAAAGTGTAGTCAGGCTTTGGAGTATGGGCGACAAAAATAGCCCTCAATTGAAAAAAGCCTTAGAGGCTGAAATGGGCGAAGTAAAGGGCCTGCCCCAAGCTGTCAAAGATAGCTATAACGCTATCACCGAAGCCAAACCAATAGTGGAAAAGGTTGAGGCACTTCAGGGAGCTGTTAAACAAGCAGAAGAAGATCGAGTTGTATCGCGTATGATTTATGCAGAGGTACTCGAAGAGGGTGGAGACCCAAACGGCGCAAAGCAAATGCAGATAGAAAGCATGGCCATTCAAATGAATGTGCCGCTTGAGCAAGTGAAAGAATTGCTCAATCGCCCGGATCTCAAAAAGACCCCTTAAAGCGCCGTAAAACAAGGGCTATATCCGTACTGAGGGCCGAAAGACTAGAAAATGCTGCCAAAAGCTGAATTACACGTTCACATTGAGGGCACTTTCGAGCCCGAGTTAATCTTTGCCATTGCCGAACGCAATAAGCTCCAAGTTCCATACGCCAGCGTCGAAGCCTTGAGAAGTGCCTATCAATTCTCAGACCTTCAGTCTTTTCTCAATCTCTATTACGCTGGCATGAATGTTCTCAAAACAGAACAAGACTTTTTCGACCTGACTATGGCCTACTTCGCCAAAGCCAGCGCCCAAGGGGTGGTTCATGCTGAACTTTTCTTCGACCCCCAGGCTCACCTGGCTCGTGGGGTAGCCTTTGAGGCTGTAATTAACGGCTTGCATGAAGCCGTGAAGAAGTCGAAACAGCAGTATGGCCTCTCCAGCTCTCTCATTATGTGCTTCTTACGCGATCTCAGCGCCGAGTCGGCCATGCAGGTGTTTAACTTGTCTCTAGCTCATGGTGACAAATATGTTGCCATTGGCCTTGATTCAGCTGAAGTGGGCAATCCACCGGCTAAATTCAAAGACGTTTTTGATAAGGCTCGGGCAGAAGGTTTTGTCACCGTGGCCCACGCCGGTGAAGAAGGTCCACCCGAATACGTTTGGCAAGCCATCAATTTGCTCAAAGTATCGCGCATAGACCACGGAGTACGCAGCCTCGAGGACGACAAACTAGTCGAAGCGCTTCGAGAGCAAGCCATCCCGCTGACAGTCTGCCCGCTATCTAACGTCAAACTGAAAGTGTTCTCAACCATGGCCCAACACAACCTCAAGAAGATGCTTGAGCTGGGGCTGAACGCTACCGTCAATTCTGACGATCCGGCCTACTTTGGCGGCTATGTAGAAGACAATTTTGCCGCCGTGCGCTCTGCTCTAAACTTGACAAAAGCAGAGGAAGTTCAGCTCTGCCGCAACTCAATTAATGCAGCCTTCATAGACGCCAGTGAAAAGGCGCAGTACTTGAGCCAGTTAGAAAAAAGCGCTGTCTAAAAATAGTTTGAGAAGCCTTTAGATATGAAGCGGAGAATAAAGCGCTAGAATGAAGACTCTAACGGGAACGCCATGAAGTCTTACCTGCCCCTCTATCTCAAACACAGACCCCAGTCACTCGGTGACCTCGTGGGTCAAAAGTCAGTGGTCAAGACCCTTACCAATGCTATCGACAACGATCGCATCGCTCATGCTTATCTATTCACAGGCCCTCGGGGTTGCGGCAAAACTTCTAGTGCCCGCATTTTGGCAAAATCATTAAACTGCGAAAATGGCCCCACAGCAGAGCCTTGCATGACTTGCACTATGTGCATCGAAATTAAAGCTGGAAATTCTCCAGCGGTAATGGAAATAGACGCGGCCTCAAACAACTCAGTCGATGACGCCCGAGTTCTAATTGAGCGAGCCCCCCTAGTAGCCCAAGGCGGCCGCTTTAAGCTATACATCATCGACGAATGTCACATGCTGACAAAAGAAGCTTTCAACGCTCTCCTCAAAACTATTGAAGAGCCGCCGCCCAACGTTATCTTCATTTTGGCCACCACTGAAGAGCACAAAGTACCGCCGACCATCATTAGCCGCTGTCAGCGCTTGATGTTCCGCCTTGCTAATCACAAAGAACTCTCGCAGCACTTGCGCAAAATTGCAGATAGCGAAAACATTTCAATTCTCGACGAAGCCATAGACCTGATTGCAAGGCGCTCCGGTGGAGGCTTGCGCGACGCCCTAGGCCTACTCGACCAAGCGAGCTTACTGTCGTCGCCAGACAAACCTGTTTCAATAAGCGACTTGCTCACTCTGCTCGGCGCCATTGACGAGGATGTCTTGATTCAAATCAGTGAAGGCATTCGCGATCGAGATGGTTCGAGTGTTTTAAGTGCCTTGCATAGTTTGCTGAGTCAAGGTCGAGAACCATCTTTGGTGGCACTTGAATTATCAAAGCACTTCCTCAACATGGCCAAAGCTCTTCACCTGGGCGGAAAGAAAAGTGCCTCGGAGAGCGAGACTGATGGAATACCTCTTATCAATCAGCTCATTACTGGAACACAAAATTATATTGATCAAGTAATCAAATTAGCGCCGGCCTTCGAAGGCGCTGAATTGACACAGATGGTCGAACAACTTGACCGTTTAGAGCAAAACTTGCGTCGTTCCACGCAACCGGCTCTCACTCTTGAAGTAGGCCTCTTAGCGCTCTGCCACCGCCATGACATACTAATGGTGCGCGAACTAAGCGCTCGCGTACAACAATTAGAAAGCGCTCTGGCTGGCGGTAACTATACGGCTCCGGCACACCAGACTTCAACTACACCAGGGCATGCCACTACCAGCAGTGCCCCTCGTCCAGCAGCTCAGCCTTCCGCAGCTCCGCCTCCGGCTCCGTATACCGCTCCTGCTCAGGTAGCTCCACAGCCACAGTCCTATCAAGCTCCTGCTCAAGCTCCGGCTCAAGCTCCTCAACCAGTATCGGCGCCTGTTCAATCTCAAGTCCAAGAGGCTAGGCCAGATCAAGCATCTGAGCCGCAAGCATCAGCCCCCCAAGCGGCATACGATGATGACGAGGAAGAACTAGAAAGCCAACCAGCGCCTTCCGTAGCACCAAGTAACCAGATGTCTGTACCTGTCAGATCTGAGGCCATTGACGAGTTTTGGTCTAACCTGATGGATTACCTTCAGCAAAAGAGCATTCCTACTTTCAGCATTTTCAATCAGCACGGCTTTGCCCTCTCACTCAAAGAAGATGAATTTGTCATCGGTGTCCGCAAAGAACACTTTGTCAGCATGCTTGAGCGCAAAATCGACCAGATAAAAATTGCCATCAAAACTCTGACTGGCAAAGAGATGTTCGTTAAAGTCAAAGTGATGGGTGACGAAGTGGGCATGCGTGAGCCGCAGCCAGCCCGCGCCGCCAGTGGTCGAGAAAGCGAATCTGCGGGCCGAAGCAGCAGTGTCCGCCCAGCCGACGAGCCCAGCGACCCGGCACCCTTTAGACCCTATAGCGCACCCCCTCAAGACAGCCCACCACAAGACAATTCTCACGCTAATCGCGCTCAACTGCGCAGCGATCCGCCCGCCCCCGAACAGCGCTCAGAGAAAATTCAAGAGCCTAGACCAGAGCCTAAACCAGAGGCTAAAAAAGATAGTGGCGGCGATAGTAAACCATCGACCAAATCATCTTCCAAGCCGGATGCCAAAGGCGAGAAAAAGCCATGGGTGCCTAGAGACAAAGGCAAGGAGGGCGCTTGGCAGTCTGGCGGTCCTGCTAAACCCACGCCTGATTTTGCCGGAAGTGGGGCCAATGCTCGCGGTAGCGATGAAGTTTTAATGGTAAAGGAAGCCTATAAACTCTTTGAGGGGCCGGGTTCCCGGTTTATTGGCTAAAGGTTTATTGGCTAAAGGCTAATTCAGCAAAGTGCCAGCAGTTTAGCCAACACTGCTCTCATTGAACCAAGGCTGAGGTAGTCAAAGGCCAAAGCTATTTTAGATTTGCCATTCAACGCGGTTAACGAATCTCAAACTTGTCACTGAATTTAACTTCATCTTCAGTAAATTTCGCCCCACTCAAATGCTCAGCCTCAAGCCACTCGACGTCGACACAATCAACGATTGCCGCCGCGGGCCCCTTCTCACACCAGGCAATCAAAAGTTTGAGAGCGGGCTCAGGACCAGCTGCCAGTGCCTCGACCGTGCCATCTGCTTGATTTCTCACCCAGCCCAAAAGGCCCAGCTGTTGAGCTTCTAGCTTTGTACTATGGCGGTAAAACACACCTTGAACTCGCCCTCTAATTTTTAGCCAGACACAATGCTGCATATAAAAACTAGATTCTCCCTTTTAGTGGACTGTTTAACAGGCTAAAATGTAGGGACTAGTCTAACAAAAGGTGCGGCAGCCTATTGAAGACAGCAAGCTTTGACAAGTAATTTTTAGCAAGAGACACCAGAACGACCAGATGGCCAAGGAAACTGAGAAAAACAAGGAAGAGTCTCTAGAAGCCATTGATGCGGCTATAGCCTCCTTGCGCAGCCAAGACTGGGATCTGAACCCGTATTCTGTGGCAGCTGCAGCTGAACTACAGCCTGAGGATGTCTTTGGCAACAAAACAGCCATGGACAAAATTATGGCTGCCCGGGGTGATGGCAGCACTTATTCTCATGACGCTGTCCTCGCTGGACGCTGCAAAGAGTTAGAGGCAGAGCTAGACAATGCCACAACCATCAACCAAGACCTGTACGATCGCGGCTCAGAACTGGCAGAACGAGTTCTAGAGTTAGAAGCAAGTGTCGCCGAGCTTGAGCAAGAAGCTGAAACCTTGGCTCTGCAGCTACAAAACTCTTGGTCGCTTGGGTATCAAAAAGGTTTAGCTGAAGGCCGCGAACAGGCCCTATTGCCGCCTGAACAACGGGTAGATAGTCAACAGAAACCAGCTAGTAAGACTGGCGAGCATCCGGTTGTTGTCGTCAACGAACCGGCAGCAGCTTCAGTAGGGGCGATTACAGATGAAGAGCTACCGACTGAGAGCCTTCTACAAAATTCGCTCAGCGAGCCCGTAGCTGAAGAAATCAAACCAGCTGAAGAAATCAAACCAGCCGAAGAAATCAAAATAGCCCAAGAAGTCAAACCAGCACAAAAGCCTAAACAAGTTGAATCCGCCCCAGCAGCAGCACAAGAAGCTCCAGCACCCGCAGCTGCCATGGCCGCAATTGTCGAACCGGCCCTTGCCATTGTTGAACCAAGCGCTGGTTATAACGACAAGGGCTACAACGCGGTTAGCGACCATCGGCCACCCATTTCTGTCTCAGAAATTTACGGTGCACTAAGCTGGAAGCAAATCGAGACCGTTTATCAGTACAGCACAGTAGCAGGACGGCCAAATACCAACCTTTACTTTGAACCACTAAATCGAACTGCCGAAGAAGACGAAGACGACTCGCTAGCAGTTGAGAGCAAGAGCCAAGAACCAGCGCCACAACCAGCGCCAGCCGCTCCAGTGGAGGCACCCCCAACAGCACCACCTGAAGTGGCAGCTAAAGCTACTGAAGAAGTGGTTGAAAGCAGAAGCAGCCGCGCTAAAAGTGGAGCAAAACTGCCAGATATTTCTTTCGATCCACCAGATGAACCAATTGTAGGAGTTTCTCCTAAGCCAATTGCCAGGGCCTCTGATATGGGCGAGCCCGACTTTATCAATCAGTACGATGGTGGCTTGACCGGTGAAAACTTCCCGAGTCTTAACACCTTGCAGGCAGCTGCTTCAACTAAGAAAAACCACGCTACCTTCGACAAACTCGATGCCTTGCCAGCTAAAGACGGTGAAGTTCCAGACATTCTAGATCTAGATCAGCTAGATATTTTCGAAGGCATGGAAGACATCGATGAGCTAAGCAAAATCGAAGTAATTGAAGACGTGATTCTAGCTGCACCCAACTCGAATGTCATCAGCCAAAGCGAAACTGCAGCTATGCCTAAAGTTTCTGGCGAAGATTTACGCGACTTGATAAAAACAAGAATCAAACAAGCTCAAGATCACGATCCCCAGCAACAACATTCTCTCGATCAACTTTTAGATGCTGCCAATGCCTCACATCCACAAAGTGATGCCACCGCAGCCAGCCCCGAACCGGCCGCTGGCACAGAGAACAAGGGCACTACCCCTGATACCGCAGAAGAAATTGGCACTATCGATTTAGAAGCCCTACGCCATGGCGCTCGCAACAAGTTTGTAGGCGGCAAGTCTCCATCAGTTTCTGCTCCCATACCTGGTGCAGCTGGGTCTCACGGTACATCAACCTCGCCCACCGGTGAGACTGTAGTGCCGCCTAGCGCTGCTGCTGCCGCTCCCGGCGGCGCGCCAACTCCGCGAGTAGCACCGATACCGGCCGATATTCGCAAGCACTGCATGATGCTTGGGGTTCGAGCTGATGAGTTGACAGTCAAAATAGTTATTGAAGCCTGGAAAGCGCAGATTACTGCGCCAGGCGTCCATCCAGATCAGGGAGGCGATACAGAAACTGCGGTTTACTTAAATCTCGCCAAAGACTCTCTGCTCAAGTACATAGAAGCCCAGGCGCCTAAGCTGGGTAAAAAGTTCGGCCAACCAAGCCAAGCTAGGGATTCACAAAGCAAACCGTTCACCATGCGCCAGGGTCCGGATAAAGATACGGACAAAAAATAGAACAGAATGTCTAAACCAGTTGTAGCAATCGTCGGACGTCCAAACGTTGGCAAATCCACCTTCTTCAATCGTTGTATCGGGGCAAAGTATGCCATCGTTGACGATTCACCTGGTGTAACCAGAGATCGCATTTACCGCGACTGCGACTGGAATGGTCGCGAATTTCTGCTGGTCGATACCGGCGGCATTCAAG
>Ga0172379_10007052_pt1 | contig 14770 bp, 10 predicted proteins | sample GrowelOW334metaG_FD_119756 | JGI IMG/M metagenome (GOLD analysis project Ga0172379, IMG submission 119756) | Groundwater microbial communities from an aquifer near a municipal landfill in Southern Ontario, Canada - Groundwater well OW334 metaG | ecosystem: Environmental > Aquatic > Deep...
CGGTGATGTGATCGGCATAGATGATGACGCGACCCTCTACGTTTCGCGCGGCGCGACCGATGATCTGAATGAGCGAGGTTTCCGAGCGCAGGAAGCCCTCCTTGTCGGCGTCCAATATGCAGATGAGGGCCACCTCGGGCAGGTCGAGGCCCTCCCGCAAGAGATTCACACCGACGATGACGTCGAACTTTCCGCGGCGGAACTCGGTCAGTATCTCGATGCGCTCGATGGTCTTGATGTCGCTATGCAAATATTCGGCCTTGATGCCCTTCTCCTTGAGATAGTCGGTGAGGTCCTCGGCCATCTTCTTGGTCAGTGTCGTGCAGATGACGCGGAAGCCGGCCTTGATAGTCTTCTGGGCCTCCTCTATGGAATCGGCAATCTGGCCCTTGAAGGCGCCCTTCTCGACGACAGGCTTTATGACGATGACTGGGTCGATGAGTCCCGTCGGTCGGATGACCTGCTCGACTATCTGACCGCCGGCCGATTCGGCGCTGACTTCCCTCTCGTATGCCGAAGGCGTGGCCGTGGTGTAGATGACCTGTCCGATGCGCTTCTGGAACTCGTCGAACTTCAAAGGACGATTGTCCTTTGCGGACGGCAGACGGAAGCCGAACTCGACGAGGGTGTTCTTGCGCGACTGGTCGCCCGCATACATGCCGTTTATCTGCGGCACGGTGACATGCGACTCATCGATGATGGTGAGGAAGTCGGGCGTGCCGTCGGCCTTGTGCGGGAAATACGAGAGAAGCGTCTCGGGCGGCTGTCCCGCCTTCTGACCCGAGAAGTGTCTCGAATAGTTCTCGATGCCGTTCGTGTACCCCACCTCGCGAATCATGGCGAGGTCGTAATTGGTTCGGCGCTTCAGGCGCTCGGCCTCGAGGTTCTTTCCCCCGGCGGTCAGCTCGGCCAAACGCGTCTCGAGCTCGGCCTTGATGGTCTTAAACGCCTTCTCGGCCTGTGCCTTGTCGGTGATGAAGTGCTTGGCTGGGAAGAGGAAAAACACGTCGACCGATTTGGCAATCGAGCGGGTGATGCCGTCGATGAAGTCAATGTTCGAGATGACTCCGTCCGCGAACCCTATGCGATATATCATTTTCTCGTTCACGGGCATGATCTCGATCGAGTTGCCCACGGCACGGAACAGTCCCGGTTCGAGATCGGCGTTAGTGCGCTCGAAGTGTATGTCGATGAGGCGGCGGAGGAACTCGGACCTATCAGCCTTCATCCCCCTCTCTATCTTCATGTTCACCTTCTCGTACTCCTTCGGCGATCCAAGGCCGTAGATGCAGGAGACGGACGCCACGATGATGACGTCCTTTCGCGTGAGAAGGGCCTGAGTCGACGCGTGACGGAGGCGCTCGATCTCGACATTGATCATCGCCTCCTTCTCTATATAGGTATCGGTCACGGGCATGTACGCCTCGGGCTGATAGTAGTCATAGTACGAGACGAAATAGTGAACGGCGTTGTTCGGGAAGAATTCCTTGTACTCTTGGGCGAGCTTGGCGGCCAGAGTCTTGTTGTGAGCGATGACAAGGGTCGGCTTGCCTATCTCGGCAATGACATTGGCACAGGTAAAGGTCTTTCCCGAGCCCGTGACGCCGAGGAGGGTCTGATGGGCCATGCCGGCGCGCACCCCTTTGACGAGGGCCTGTATGGCCTTTGGCTGGTCGCCCGCGGGACTGAACTCGTTTATCACTTTGAAAGGCGTTGCCATGGTGAAAACACTATACCATTGCCTCGATTGACCACAAAGGCCAAGGGTGATAGAAATCAATGCGGAGGAACCACACATGCTGAAACAAACACTGATGATCAAAGGCCTCGAGGAGTGCTTTAGGCATCACTGGTTTGGAATCAGTGAGGCTTGGAGCAATTTCTTCAAGACATATGAGGGGCAGGACGCGCCGCGCAGGGACGAGATCCACAAGATACTCGAGAGGCTCTGGTCCGAGGGATTCCTCGATAAGACCGAGACCCCGGGATACGAGCACGAGTATCGCCTGACCGAGAAGGCCGGCGTGTACCGGAAACCGATCCCGACCACACAGGCGCCAAAGCCCAGGACGGTGATGGAACAAGTCTTCGAATACGAGACCGCCCTCAAGAGGGTCGGCACCGCGCACGCGAAGCCCGAGGACAATGCGATACTCGCAGATCCGGGCCGCGCAAAGGAGTACAGGGACTACAAACCCTATATGCGCATAAACTCAAGACTACGCCCCTGAACCACACGATCCGCAGACTCACCACCTGCGGATTTTTTAATGCCTGGACAGAGCAGGTCGAGAACACCGTGCGCGCGACACAAGAAAAGGCCCCGTAACGAGTACGGGGCCCTGAGCGATGCCGCCAACCTCAGGCGCAAGCGTGAGGGTGGCACCCATCGTAATACAGCGAATCAGGGTGACGCCCCCTAAGCACCGAAGGGCAGGCATGCCGCTCGAGGAAATCGGCCTTGCCGCGGGCCTTTCTCCAGTGACGAGACCTGCCCTCCTTGCGGACCCTGAACTCCTCGAGGGACACGAAGCCTGGATGATTTTCATAGACCTGACCCCCTTCGGAGTGAGGCCCACGCTCCATCCCGCCTTTGTCATAGAAGAGCTTCTCAATCACGCCTGGATTGTCAGCATTTCTCCGAAAGCAGACCTGCCCAAATTTGAATGGGCCGGTCAGGGCTATCTCGCAACGCCTGTTGGCGAACAACGAACCATGAGACGACATGTGTGTTTCCTTTATTGTGTTGAGGTTATCTAAAGAACTGTTCCGTGTACCAACTGAAAACCGAGCCCCTTGTTCAAGGACTCGGTTTTGATGATGAGAAGCTTCTAAAGCTATCGCGCACAATCACAACTGAACCCTCGAACGATCGTTCGTGGACAGATGTAGGCGTAATCACGCTTGGCGCAGATATTTTTCATTGCCCAGCAATGATAAACCATAATTATCGGCAAGGCAACGTGTCGTCGGAAAATAAAAGGCCCCGCGATTCGGAATCGCGGGGCCTGCAAATCTCAGTCCTCCCTTAGAGGGTGATAGTCCCTGAATATGATTCCTGACGGGACGATCTCCTCCTCTCGACGAGGGGTCTTTCGCTTGGTCTGAAGGGTCTTATGGGTCTCAGGTTCCTCATCTGACCAAACCTCCCTATCCTCGTGCCAGAAGACCCGAATCTCCTGACTACGGCCAAAGATGACAAACCCCTTTTTGCTGACGGAGGGATTCCTGACGCAATTAGAGCGATCAAAGCTCAGATTGCTCCTAAAGACGAGTCGGGGAACCTCGACACCTTTGTTGACCCTGTTGAGAATGACTGGATAGGGTGTTGGGTCCTTCTCTAGAAACCTTGCTGATCTGTGTGGCATATGCCTTCCTTTGTTTTGACTGACGTTGTTGTTATTTGGGAAAGAGCGGCGCTTAATAAAAACGGAGCTCCCTGTGTGAGGGGCTCTTTTATCAAGCTTCGACTACCTGTGTATTATACACCTCTTTATACCTTTACGCAAGACCTACCGGGGCACAGCGTCCGCGTTAGCCACAGATGCCAGATACCTCTCCAAAAAAGCCTTCTTGAGCGACATGAAGGTGCCATCGATGATGGACGCCCTGATTTCCTTGACCAGATTGATTATGAAATAGAGATTGTGAATCGAGCAGAGCATCGGACCGACCATCTCGCGGGATTTATAGAGATGACCTATATACGCGCGGGTATACCCTTTCCTGCAGGCATAGCAGCCGCAGCCTGGGTCAAGCACGCTCATGTCGTCCTGGAACTGGGCGTTGCCAATGTGGATTTTTCCGTCGCGGGTATAAATGGTTCCGTGTCGTCCAAGTCTCGTCGGGGCCACGCAGTCAAAGGTGTCACAGCCATTCTCGACGCCCATGAACAGATCCTCGGGCTCGCCGATGCCGAGCAAGTGTCGAGGCTTCCCTTCCGGCAGGATCTCGTTCACCCACTTCACGGCCGTCGACATGTCCTCCTTTGCAAACGATCCGCCGATGCCGAAGCCGTCGAAATCCATTGCGCCGATGACTTCGGCACTTTCCTTGCGCAGGTCCTCAAAACGTCCGCCCTGAACCACGCCAAAGAGGGCCTGGACCTCGCTGATAGGCTTTGACCTATGATATTCGAGCGATCGCTTGCCCCAGCGATGGGTGCGGTCGAGGGCCTCACGCTGATAAGATCGCGGCTCGGACGGCGAGGTGCACTCGTCAAAGGCAAAGATGATGTCCGCGGCGATGGTGTGCTGAATCTCCATCGAGCGCTCGGGAGTGATGTAATGTATCGAGCCGTCATGCGGCGACTTGAACGCCGCGCCGTCATAATCGATCTCGACGAGCTTGGGCTGCCGATCCTCGGCTTCGTCTTCCTTCTGGCGGAGCAGCGGCACAACGGGTGCATCCTTGATTATCTTGGAGACGTTTGAGCCGTATCCCGCGCCGAGCGAGAACACCTGGAATCCACCGGAGTCAGTGAAGGTCGGGCCCGTCCAGCCCATCATCTTGTGAAGGCCCCCCATGGCCCTGACGCGCGCCTCGCCTGGCTGCATGTAGAGGTGGTAGGTGTTAGCGAGAACCGCGGGCGCGCCGAGCTCAAGGAGCATGTCGGTGGTCAGGCCGCGGACGCTTGCCTTGGTTCCGACGGCAATGAAGGCGGGCGTCTCTATATCGCCATGCGGCGTGCGAATGACGCCCGCCCTGCCGAGCGTGCCCTCGAGCTTTTTGACGACAGCAAATTCAATAGGCTTCTTCATCGGCTATATCTTCCTGAGCGGGGTCTCCTTGATGAGGCGAATGACCTCGGCATCGTCCTCGACTATCTTGAATATGTTCTCGTCTCCCGGCGATATGGTCTTGAAGTCGTCTCGCATGGTGCCGATGAGCTTCATGACGCTGCCCCAGAACTCGGTGCCGACGCAGATGATGGGCGCCTGAGCGATCTTCCTCGTCTGCATGAGGGTTATGATCTCGAAAAATTCGTCCATGGTGCCGAATCCTCCCGGAAAGAATATGTACGCCTCGGCCGAGAACGAGAGCGCGACCTTCCTGATGAAAAAGTAATAAAAGCGAATATTGGCAGTGACGTACTGGTTGAGCTTCTGCTCGTGAGGGAGGATGATGTTCATGCCGATAGACTTGCCGCCGGCCTCGAAGGCGCCGCGATTGGCGGCCTCCATGATTCCCCCGCCGCCGCCAGATACGATGGCGTAGCCCGTCTCCTTCGATATGCGGGACGCCAAAGCGCGGGCCCTCTCATAGCACGGATGGTCCTCGGTGAACCTTGCCGATCCGAAGACGGTTACCGAACGGGGATAACTCAGAAGGAACTTGAAGGTGTGACGGAACTCGCTGTTTATGGTTGCCATGCGCCTGCGGGCATCGTTCTTGAGCTTCTCGCGCGAGAAGTTGGTATGATCGAGGGGCTTGTTCCAAATATTCTTGAGCATGTGTCTTTATACTTGCTTACTATGGATTGTATGGCTGTCATTATAGTACAATGGTGCGGTATTAGCTAAAACACCATAATGAGAACATTAAAGACACGAGAGTGGGTAGCCGTGGCCGTCGCGCTCGTCGCCGCCGCGATACTCTTCTTCGGCGGGGCAATCTGGAAGACGCTTAAGGGCACGATCACCCCGGCAGGCCAGACCCCAACCACCCAAATAGACGTAAACGCTTCGACGACGGGATCAACGACAGAATCATCATCAGAAACAGCAACAATAACAACCATGCAGAACACATCAAAGACCCCAGGCCTCGAGATCTATGACGAGAAGGTGGGCACCGGAGCGGAGGCAAAGGCCGGACAGACGATTCAGGCGCACTATGTCGGAACCCTCGTGAACGGGACCAAGTTTGACAGCTCGGTTGATCGCGGGCAGCCGTTCGAGTTCACCCTCGGCGTGGGCCAGGTGATCCAGGGCTGGGACCTCGGAATACAGGGCATGAAGGTGGGCGGCACGCGAAGGCTCGTCATCTCTCCTGACCTCGGCTATGGAGCCCGCGGCGCCGGAAACCTCATTCCGCCGAACTCGACCCTCGTCTTCGAGGTTCAGCTCATAGCGGTAAAGTAGTCTCGGCTAAGCAGCACCGACCTTTCACCTTTACGCAGGGCAAGAATAAACACCTCAATTGATTGAGGTGTTTATTCTATGCATGTCGAGCAATGTGGAACATTGACAGATGACATTTTCGGGGTATTATTTTAAGGAACCCCGCTCCTTCCCCTTACCCACCCAATGAACACCGCACTTCGCCCCATGAGCAAGGCCGAGGAATACCTCGAGACGGCAAAGATACTCATCCAAGCCCCTGTGATCATGTTCTTCTTCGCCGTCATGTTCCTTATCTTCGGAACACCAAAAATCGAGGACTACTGAAGCCCTCTGCCCCAAGCCCGCATCGCCAGCCGATGCGGGTTTTCTTTTTTAGACAACAAAAAGCCACCCTATCGGTGGCTTGCCTATCATACAAAACGTCTTTGGACTCTTGCTCTTGCACGGGCTTCACGCATCCTTCTCGATTCGCCCCTTCGGGTGACACCATCAAAGAAGCTCTTCCACTCCTTAGGGGAATAGGCATTGAGGTTCCTGGCAAGAGTCGAGGGACTCCCTTTTAGAGACCCCCTCTTCGGCATACAAATATTCAGTATTAGCATATAGAACAGGTTTTGGTTTGTGACCAGCATAGAATATTCACTGTAATAAAGCAAAAGCCGCCAGTTTGGCGGCTTTTGCTTTTGCAAAACACGATGTGGACTACAGGAGTTTCCCTCCGCCCAAGAGAGGGCCCTGCGCAGGCCGACGGGCCGAGCAGAGCGATTCGCCACCAGGCGAATACGCGTGCCCGGTGCGAGGGCGGAGGAAAACTACCTAGTAGTTCTTCAGCTGATTCACCCTCTCGTGCTGCCTGATCTTCTCGTGCGCCTTCGCCTCGATCTGCCTGATGCGCTCGCGGGTGACGCCGAACTCCTTGCCCACCTCCTCGAGGGTGTGGGTGATGCCGTCGTTCAAGCCGTGTCGCATCTCGAGGATCTTTCGCTCCTTCGGCGAGAGGTCGTCGAGGATCGCCTTCACCTGATCCGAGAGGATGCGGCGAGACGATTCCTGATCCGGCGACAAAATCTTGTCATCAGAGAGGAAGTCGCCAAGGGTCGATTTACCGTCATCGCCGTCGTCGCCGACAGGTGACTCGAGGGACACGGTGTCCTGGTCGATTTTCTCGATCTGATACACCTTCTCCACCTCAAGCCCCATCTCGGTCGCGATCTCGTCGGCGAGAGGGTCTCGTCCCAGATCCTGGGACAGTCGGCGGACGACCTGCTTGTACTTGGCAATGGTCTCTACCATGTGCACCGGCACGCGGATGGTTCGGCTCTGGTCGGCCAACGCGCGGGTGATCGCCTGCCTGATCCACCAGGTGGCGTATGTGGAAAATTTGTATCCCTTGGTCCAATCGAACTTGTCGACAGCCTTGAAGAGGCCGAGGTTTCCCTCCTGAATGAGATCCAGCAAGGTGAGATCGGCGGAGCGTCCGACATATTTCTTTGCGATGGAAACCACCAGTCGGAGGTTTGCCTTGGCCAGAAGGTTCTTTGCCTCCTCATCCCCCGCCTCGATGCGTCGAGCGAGTTCCTTCTCCATGGCCGCAGACACAAGAGGATACTGTCCGATCTCCTTGAGGTACATCTGGATCGAGTCATATGACGAGTCGCTCGAGCGTCCGAAGCTGTACTTCTTGCCCACCTCCTTCTCGGGCTCGAGGTCGAGCATACCGCCCGATTCGAGCACGTCGATGCCCGCGCTGGAGAGGCGCTGATAGAGCTCGTCGAGGAACATGATATCGTCCTCGACCGTCGGAAACTCCTTGAGAATCTCGTCATAGGTGATGAAGCCGCGCTCCTTGCCCTTGGCGAGCAGGCGCTCGGACCTCTTTGCGATGTCGCGGGCCTTGTCCTTGCCCTTGAGTACCACGGCCTTGGCAGGCTTAGGCACCTTTGCGGGCGGTCGGGAAACCTTCTTTGGGGCCTTGTTTGAAGCTGGTTTTGAAACTGACTTCTTTGCGGCCTTTTTGGTGGTCTTTATATTCTTTTTAGGCATACGGTGTATTATAGCGCAGTTGTTAATTGTTTCACCTCGTATATTCTCTTGGAAATCGACTGTATGTCCCTCATCAAACCCTCTACCATCGCCTTGTCCGGACTCTTTTCCGCCCTCTGCAATTCCATCATCCTGTCATTGAGCCTTTTCCTCAGGAATTCCTCTTCGAGATGGAGCAGGAGTACCGAATACTCCCTCTCGAACCTCCCCTCGTCCCCGTAGGTGACCTCGGCCTCGAGGGTGAGCTCGGCGATGTCCTCGGGAGAGAGCCTGTCGATGACCGACATTCTCTCGGGGCCAACCACCGCCGCGAGCCTCTGCCTCTGAGATTCATCCCCCTTCAGATATTTCTTTGAGTTGAGTATGCCGATAAGCTTCCGTTCTATCGATTCGAGCCGATTGACCTTGACCTTTGCCTCGGTGGGAGGCGATGCGGCCGGACGCTCGGAGGGATTCTTGCGGACATATTCCTGGAGATCTTTCCAAAGAGCCCCCTCGTTCAGGGCCAGCCCGTCGGCGACGAGCTTTATGGCCTGGAACTTCTGGGTGTCCCCTGGAATCCTGCGGACGAATGGGAAGATGTCTTGATTGACGAGCTTCACGATTTCTGCGGGCGTCCCCTTCTTATCAACGAGGGCGTCCACGAGGAACTCGATGAAGTGTTTCTTGGTCTCCATCATCTTGACCCATGCCTTCGGGTCCTCCTTGATGATGTCCGCGGGGTCCTTGCCGCCCTTGATGTCAATGATCTTGACGTTCATGCCGAGCGATATGGCGGACATGAGGGAGAGGGCCGGCACGATTCTCTTCGCCGCCTTCTGCCCCGCCGAGTCCGAGTCGAACGCCACGACGATGTTGTCCGAGAGCCTGGTCAGGAGGCCGAGGGCCGAGTCGGGACCGGTATCCTCGGTGAACGCCGTGCCCGAGGCCGCCACCGCGTTGGTGTGGCCGGCCTGATGGAGCATGACAAGGTCCATCTGCCCTTCCACCAGAATGGCATAATCGCGCTTCCTGATGTCTATCTTGGCCTTGTCGAGGCCATAAAGCACCTTGGACTTGGTGAAGAGGACTGTCTCGGGGCTGTTGAGGTATTTCGGCGGATTGGCGACCTCGTCAAGGGTTCGTCCCGTGAATGCCACGACCCTGCCCGACGAGTCACTGATCGGGAAGACGATACGTCCGCGAAAGGCGTCGTAATAGGGGTCTGCGCCCGGCTTGTCGGTCTTCTTTATGAGGCCGACGGCCTCGACATCCGCGTCCCTGTAGCCCTTCGACTTGAGGAAGTTCCTGAGCAGTCGCCACTCCGCAGGCGCGAATCCTATGCGAAACCGCGTGATGGTCTCCTCGGTCAGGCCGCGCCCGACGAGGTATTGATGCGGAGCTGGATTGGCCTTTAGATTGCCCTCGAAGAAGTCCGTTGCCTTGTCCAGTATCTCGTAGAGGAGCTCCTTCCTGTTGTCCTTGCCCGCGTCGTTCCTTGAGAGGACGACGCCCGCCCTCTCCGCGAGCACCTTCAGGGAGCCCATGAAGTCGAGGCCTTCGAACTTCTCGACGAAGCTGAATATGTCCCCTTTCGCCTGGCAGCCGAAGCAATAGAAGGTTCCGCGATCGGGAGACACGTAGAAGGACGGCGTCTTCTCGTTGTGGAAGGGACACCGTGCCTTGTAGTTCGCACCCGATTTCTCGAGCTTGATGTAGGAGCCGACGACATCCGCGATGCCGAGGCGCTCCTTTATGTCTTGGACGTGAGTGGACATTGAGTTATGTTACCAACCCCGCAGCGACACTACTTATTCTACCGCCTCCGAAGGCGCTGACGCCTGCTCCATCGATGACATCGCCTCGATCATCTTGTGCTTGTTGCTGCCCTTGTAGCCGGTTCCCGCAGGGATGAGGCGTCCGATGATGACGTTCTCCTTGAGTCCCTGGAGATGGTCCTCGGTTCCGCGAATGGCGGCCGAGATGAAGATTCGGGTGGTGTGCTGGAATGACGCCGCCGAGAGGAACGACTGTCGTGAGAGGGACACCTCGGTGATTCCCATGACCACGGACTCTGCCGTCGCCTGGGTCTTGTCCTCGCCCTTGACCCGCGCGTTCTCCGCGCTGATGTCAGAGAGGTTGATGATGTCGTTGACCGAGAACTTGCTGTCGCCCGGCTCGGTGATCCTGTTTCGGGAGAACATCTGCTTGACGATGATCTCGATGTGCTTTCGGGAGACGGTCTCTCCCTGAAGCTCGTAAATCTTTCCGATCTCGTGGATGATGTACTCCATCGCCCTCTCCTTTCCGGCGAACTCGAACACCTCGTCGATGTCAGCGGATCCGTCGGTGAGGAACTGGCCCTTCGCTATCTTGTCGCCCTGCTTGACGAGCGCCATTCGGCGCGACGAGAACGAGTACTCGATCTCCCCTGCCTTCTTGGTCTTGCCCTTGTCCTCGATGTCCGGCATGACGGTGATGATCTTCTCCTTTCCGTGATCCTTGACCGATGCGACGACGCCGCTGACAGTCGCGATGACCGCAGGGTTCTTTGGTCGTCGCTTCTCGAACACCTCTTCCACTCGCGGGAGTCCCGCGGTGATGTCTCCGCCGACCGATGCCGTTCCTCCCGCGTGGAAGGTACGCATGGTGAGCTGGGTTCCCGGCTCTCCGATGGCCTGTGCGGCGACGGTTCCGACGGCCTCGCCGATGTCGATGAGGTGATTCTTTCCGAGGTCGAGTCCATAGCACTGCTGGCAGACGCCGTGAAGGGTCTTGCAGGCGAGCGGCGAGCGAACCTTGATCTCGGCGACTCCTGCGTTCTCTATCTTCTGGGCGTCCTGCTTCGAGAGAAGGTCTCCCTTCTTGAAGAGAACCTCGCCTGAGGCGGTTACGACGTCAGCGCCGAGCACTCGTCCGCGGACCTTCTTGGCAATCGAGACCTCGATGCCCGAAGCGCTCTCCTTCTTGACGATGATCGAGTCCTTGGTGCCGCAGTCAGTCTCGGTGATGATGACGTCCTGCGCGACATCGAAGAGTCGTCGGGTGAGGTAACCTGCGCGCGCCGTGTTGAGGGCGGTGTCGGTGAGACCCTTTCGAGCTCCGTGGGTGGTGATGAAGTACTCAATCGGGGTGAGGCCGTCCTTCATTCCGGAGATGATCGGGAACTCGATGGTCTCTCCAGAGGTACTGGTGATGAGACCCTTCATTCCGACCATCTGGGTGATGTTTCCGATCGATCCTCGGGCTCCAGAGCGAACCATGTCGGTGACAGGGCCGTTGGGGTCGAGCGAATCAGGGATGAGCTTCTCGATGTCTGACTTTGCCTTGTGCCAGATCTCGACGTTCTTTCGAATGCGTTCCTCGTCAGAGAGAAGTCCATCGCCGAACTGGTCGTTGACCTTCTCAGACTCGGTCTTTGCTGCGTCGATGACCTTACCCTTTCCGACAGGGGTCTTCACGTCGTCGATTCCCCAGGTGATTCCCGAGTATGTGGTATAGGTGAAGCCGAATTTCTTTATGTCATTGAGGATCGCTGGAACCTTGTCGATCGAGTATCGAACGATGAGGTCGTCCATGATGCCCGACATGGTCTTTCGCTCCACCTCCTTGTTGATGAATGGGTAGTCCGCGGGAAGTATGTTGTTGAAGAGTATTCGTCCAATGGTCGTCTCAAACACCTTGCCGGCATGCTCCGCGTACTTGGCGTTGTCGGGGGCGAGCACTTTAACCACGGCTCGGTACGAGACCTCGTTGAAGTCCGCGACGAGCATTGCCGCCTCGGGAGACTCGAAGATCTTGCCCTCGCCCTTCTCCCCCTTGATTCCCTTGGTCATCCAATACACGCCGAGGATGATGTCGAGCATCTTGTTGGTGAGGGTGAGGTCTCCGGAGCCTGGCTTGAGGATGTTCTTGTCGGCCGACATGATCTCCTTCGCCTCGAGCTGGGCTTCTGGCGAGAGAGGGACGTGAACCGCCATCTGGTCTCCGTCGAAGTCCGCGTTGAAGGCGGAACAGACGAGAGGGTGAACCTGGATGGCGTTACCCTCAATGAGGGTCGGTCGGAATGCCTGGATGCCGAGTCGGTGGAGCGTAGGCGCTCGGTTGAGGAGCACGTACTTGCCCGCGATGACGTCTTCGAGGATTGCCCAGACCTCTGGGATGCTCTCCTCGATCAGTCGCGATGCGCCGCGGATGTTATACGCCAATTCCCTCTTGAGAAGCTGGCTTATGACGAATGGCTTGAAGAGCTCGAGCGCCATATGCTTTGGAAGTCCGCACTGGTCGAGGGCGAGGTCGGGACCGACGACGATGACGGATCGTCCCGAGTAGTCCACTCGCTTTCCGAGGAGGTTTCCTCGGAGGAGACCCTTCTTTCCCTTGAGGTTGTCCGCAAGAGACTTGAGGGCTCGCTTCTGAGCGAGGGATCCCGCCGCGGTGGTCGAGTTTCCGTGTCGGATCGAATTGTCGATGAGTGCGTCTACCGCCTCCTGAAGGATGCGCTTCTCGTTTCGAAGGATGACGTCAGGGGCCTGTATGTCCTTGAGCTTCTGGAGTCGGTTGTTGCGGTTGATGACGCGTCGGTAGAGGTCGTTCACGTCGGAGGTCGCATAGCGTCCGCCGTCGAGGGGAACCATGGGTCGAAGTGCCGGTGGGATGACGGGAATTCGGGAGAGGAACATCCACTCTGGGCGGATGGCGCTCTTGATCATCGATCGAACGACCGAGAGGCGTCGGTTCATCTTGTCCTTCTCGAGCGATCCGGCCTTCTCGAGATTGACGACGAGCTGTGCCTCAAGCTTCTTGAGGTCGATGTTCTTGCAGATATTGTAGATCGCCTCTGCGCCGATTCCGGCGTCAAAGAGGGTCGCGTACTTCATCGAGAACTTGCCGTACTCGAGCTCGTCGAGGACGACGCCCTCCTGGATGCCGTCGATCTCCTTCTTGGCGGTCGTGTACATGCCCTTCAAAGCCTCCTTGGTCTTCTCGTCGACGATGCTCTTGATCTTCGACTTGAACTCGGATTCGAGGTCGCGGGTGATCTCCTGTCGGGCAGTCTCGTGCACCGCGGTGACAATGTAGCCGGCGAAGTAGATGACCTTCTCGAGGTCCGAGGTCGTCATGCCGAGGATAAGGCCGAGGCGTGATGGCATTGAGCGAAGGAACCAGATGTGAGATACCGGGGTGGCAAGCTCGATGTGACCCATGCGCTCGCGCCTTACGATCGATCGAGTTATCTCGACCCCGCATTTTTCACAGACGATTCCCTTATAGCGAATGCCACGGTACTTTCCGCAATAGCACTCATAGTCCTTGTCCGGTCCGAAGATCTTCTCGTCGAAGAGTCCGTTCTTCTCGGAACGCTGAGTTCGATAGTTTATGGTCTCGGGCTTGGTGACCTCTCCGAAGGACCACTCCTTGATGCGGTCAGGCGATGCGAGGCGAAGGCCGACTATGTCGAAGTCGATTCCCTCTCCCCCTGGCTTGTTGTTCTTTGGTGTGTAGGCCATAAATTTTATTTCTTGTTAGCTTCGCCCTTGTCCTTCTTGAGGTCGACGTCGAGCGCGAGTCCGCGAAGGCTGTTAAGCAATACGTTGAACGAGGCAGGGATGTTCGGCTGCTGGAGCTTCTCGCCCTTGACGATGGAGTCAAATGCCGCAGATCGTCCCTGTATGTCGTCGGACTTGATGGTGAGGATTTCGCGGAGAGTATGAGCCACGCCGTGACCGAGGAGTGCCCAGACTTCCATTTCTCCGAATCGCTGACCTCCGCCCTGAGCCTTTCCTCCGAGAGGCTGCTGGGTGATGAGAGAGTACGGACCGATTGATCGCATGTGGATCTTGTCCTCCACCATGTGGTGAAGCTTGAGGATGTACATGTATCCGACCGATATGTCCTGCTGGAACTTGTCGCCGGTTCGTCCGTCGTAGAGGGCAATCTTTCCGTTTGCGGGAAGACCTGCCTTCACGAGCTCCTCCTTGATCTCGTCTCCGGTCGCGCCTGCGAATGGAGGCACGATTGCCTGATAGTTGAGGGTGTGTGCCGCGAGTCCGAGATGGAGCTCGAGGATCTGTCCGAGGTTCATTCGGGATGGAACGCCCAATGGGGTGAGAATCACGTCGATTGGAGTACCGTCTGCCTTATATGGCATATCTTCCTCGGGAAGGATCTTCGAGATGACTCCCTTGTTTCCGTGTCGTCCCGCGAGCTTGTCGCCGACGGATACGGTTCGGAGCTGTGCGACCTCGACGTGGATGCGCTTGATGATGCCGCTCTCGAGCTTGTCGCCCTTCTCTCGCGAGAAGACCTTCACGCTGATGATTCGGCCTCGCTTGCCGCCCTCCATGCGCTTCGAGGTGTCCTTGACGTCTCGGGCCTTCTCTCCGAAGATCGATCGGAGCAGTCGCTCCTCAGGGGTGAGCTGGGTCTCGCCCTTTGGCGTGATCTTGCCCACGAGGATGTCGCCGGAACGAACCTCCGCGCCGATGCGGATGATGCCATCCTCGTCGAGGTTCTTGAGCTTGCCCTCTCCTACGTTAGGGATGTCGTGGGTGGTCACCTCGGGTCCGAGCTTGGTGTCGCGAACGTTCACGACGAATTCCTCGATGTGGATGGAGGTGAACTTCGAGTTCTTGACCACTCGCTCCGAGATGATGATTGCGTCTTCGTAGTTTGCTCCTGAC
>Ga0172379_10007053_pt1 | contig 14768 bp, 17 predicted proteins | sample GrowelOW334metaG_FD_119756 | JGI IMG/M metagenome (GOLD analysis project Ga0172379, IMG submission 119756) | Groundwater microbial communities from an aquifer near a municipal landfill in Southern Ontario, Canada - Groundwater well OW334 metaG | ecosystem: Environmental > Aquatic > Deep...
CTTAAAAAACATAATCCGAGGGGCTGGCCTGTGGGCGTTTTTTAAGTGTGGAGGGAGCGGTGGCGTTATTTATTTGCGAACCCTAATTGAAATGGAAAAGTTGATAAGGTATTGGCGCTAACGGTTGCAGCTATGCGCAGTGCGGGATTGCGTGGCTACGTCTGTATCAACCGAGACAAACCTTGAATGCGGGAACTGAACTTGCAAAACCTCTGAAACCCGCATTGCGTATGAGCTGTTGTTGTGTGCTGCCCTTATTTTATTCATCTTTAGGCAAATATAATCTTTTTTTTCAATCGAAGTACTGCCCTTGCAAAGTGCGGTGGCGAGGGAAGGGCTGATAAGCTCTTTGGCAAAATTTGGATTGCAGGGCTGGTTTGTGCGTTTTGCCAATGTGCTTAGCAGTGAAGGGATGGGCGGGGTGATTGGTACTGCCTTATCTTGTATTTTAAATCTCTCGTTCGGGTTAGCAAATATCCTATCCATGTTAGCACGTATCTTAGTCGTGTTAGAACTTGTCTTGTTTGTAATAGAATATGTCTTAATCACGTTAGAACTTATCTTGTTTTTTGTAGTAAGCGCCTTGATAGTAAAAGTAACCGTCTTATCTGCAATAGTATCAATCTTAACCGTGTTTGAATCAATCGTGTTTGATGTAACACCAATCATATTTGAAATAGCAGTAATCATAGGAGGTTTAGAAGTAGTCACAAAATAGTTAGAAGAAAACTTGACTTTGTTAGAATATCCCTTTACCTTGCTTGAAATAAATTTATAAATCCTTATTTATCAACCATTAAAACTTAAAAAGTTATGACGAATCAACAAGAAAGCCGTTTGAGCATGTATTTATCGTTTAGAGATTTTCAAGCTGCTTACACGGCTATTACAAACCCTCTCCCGAATTATACTACGAATTCGACCACGTTTGTAAACACAATTACCCAAATCCAAGCCGTTGCAGAGCAACAAAAAATCAGTAAAAAGGGCGTTACTGATAACAAAAACAATCTTAAAGAAAGTCTTATTATTACAACTGCCGATTATGCAAGAAAATTGGGTGTGTATGCCAAGTTTACCAACAATGCTACGTTAGCCCAGGAGGTTAAGTTTACCGAAAGTAAGCTACGTCAAGTTGCTGATACGGCTGTTAAAGACTATGCCCAAATAGTTTATGACCGTGCTCAAACTAATGTTGCTGCTTTAGCAACTTATGGCATTACTGCTGCTACTCAAACCGCTTTATTGGCTGCAATTACGGCTTATAATGCCTCAATTGGCAAACCCGGCGCAAGCCGTACCGAAAGCAGTCAAACCACTAAACAACTTGAAAACTTATTTAAAACTGCTGATACTGCTTTAGCTAATATGGATTCGGCGGTTGAAATTGTTAGAATTTCGCAACCAGCATTTTATACTGGTTATAAAAATGCACGTAAGATAATTGAAACAGGCATTGGCTCACTTGCCGTTAAAGGTTTGGTTACAGATGCTATAACTGGCGAACCTATTAAAAATGCAACCCTTTCATTTTCTTTAGAGGGCAACAATGGTTTGGCTAAAGCGGCTAAGGCTGCCACCGAAAGCGTTGTTAAAAAGACTGCCGAAAAAGGTGGTTTTAATATTAAGTCGCTTCCTTCGGGAATGTACACGGTTACAATTAAAAAGGTTGGTTATGCTGACCAAGTGGCAACGGTCGCGGTTGCCGATGGAGAACTAACCGATTTGAATATTCAACTTTCGAAGAATTAGACAAAGCCCCGCAAAAGCGGGGTTTTAATTTATTTTGACTTATTATTTTATATTGTAGTATTCTTCATTGGTAACTGGTTGCTTCCAAACAACATTCCCTTTTTGAGTATTCGTACTAATGGCAATATGGTTAAGCACACAGTTTGGCGAAGCCCCATGCCAATGCTCCACGTTTGGGAGGCATTTAACTACATCGCCTTTGTTTAATAATTGTATTGGCTTTCCTTTCTCCTGATAATAACCTGTTCCGTTGGTTATAATTAATATTTGCCCTCCGGGATGATAGTGCCAGTTGGTTCTTGCGCCCGGCTCAAATGTTACGTTTCCAATAGTTGTATTGAAAGTAGTATCTGCCGTAAGCATATAAAGCCATACCGTACCTGTGAAGTTATTATTGGTAACTTTATTTCCTTTAGGCATTAAAGTATCTGATGAAGAATAACTACAATCTGGCAGATTTTGAATTGGGTTATTTATTGCAGCATTATTGAATATTTGGTCTAAAATCTTATTAACTACATTTCCTTCAGCCCAACCTATTTGAGTGTTTAAAACATTGGCTATTGCCCGAAGTTGATTTTCGGTAAGCCCTATATTTTTACCAACCATCAAATGTCCTTTCAATTGGGGTTCTGTTCCAGAAAGACTTGCAAGTGCTGAGATAGTAACAATTTCCCGGCTTTGATAATCTAAAATATCTCGACCGAAAATATCAGCAAACAAGTGCTCTTTCAGAAAAGTATCAATCACCGGGGCAAATAAATATACCGCTCCCGAAGCAGGTTTACCGATAAGATATGTTTGTACTTCTGTGCCAAATTCAAGCCTGCTTTTACCATTAAATGAAGTGATTGCTTCTTTTCCTACTTCATCTTTAACCCCTCTTTGCTCACGTTCTTTCTGAACCGCCAATAGGGTATTCAGTGCGTTTAAACTTCTTGGAAAACCTGCATAAGCATACAATTGAGCCATAATTTCTCTCACTTCATTTATGGTAAGTCCGGCATCCAAGCCATCATTTACAGCAGTGTTTAAACTTTGCTGATTGCCTTTAGCTGTAAAGGCTGAGATTGTAACAATTTGTTGCTGCTTTATGGTCAATGCCTGATTTGAACTCATTTTATTTTGAGCATTAAGATGAAAGTAAACACAACTCATTGAAAATATCAATATGAAGAATTTCCTGATAGTCATTTTTATTTTTCTTTTAAATTCCACGAGATTGTAAACGATACCTGAACTTGAAAGCCTTTTCGATTATATCCAGTCTGGCTTTTCTGAAATCTGGCTTTCCTTCAAATTTTCCATTCCTCTCTACATCGAGTATTTCATATTTTTTAATCGAATAAGAAGGCCATAGAGGTACATTCTTACCGTTAGGATTGCCTGTTTTAGCGAAGTTTGCCCAATAGGTATTCATTACCGTTGCTACCTGTTGTTCATCCGCAGTTGTTTGAGGATTTCCCCAGCGGGCATTGAGGGTATTAAAAACATACGAAATTTCCGAGCCATGTGGAGCGCCATAAGGCATTCTTTGCTTCATCGATTCCGGCACATAACCGAAATGATAAATGTAGGTTGGCAGGTTCGCAGAAACAAAAACATTTGCAGTCATCCGGGCTGGTTCAGCCCAAACCCAATCGGTATTAAATAATGCTTGTACCTCGGCAAACTCTTTATTCCCCAGAGGGTCATAAGCAGTTTTAAACTCATCACCAAATTGTCCGAACAATGCAAACAATTCTTCCTTTGATTTGCTGTTATTCACAAAGTTTCCACCTATTTCAGCACTATTCGAACCAATAATGAGCGGAACTTTTGCCAAATGCCCAGTTTTGTATGCGCTCTCAAAAGATTCTACTACAAGCTTGCCATCGATAACAGGGCCTGAATATATACGAGCACCTCCCTGTCCATCGGTTTCCTGACCTCCATCAACAATTTCTTCAACGCTCAAAGCCCGTAGTTTTGCTAATGCATTTTCGTCTGTCCCTTCTATTCCATGCTTACGGGCAAAATTTACCCCAATAGTTTCAGCAGAAACTATGTAAAAAGAATCTGCACTTTCTTTATTAATTGGCCTACCAGAAAGAATACCTTCTCTACCTCCACCAGATTCTATAATTGCCTTATCGAAAAGCCCTTTTGCAGAAGGTATTGTAAGCAAAGAATGAACCGACACGCCTCCGGCAGATTCGCCAAAAATGGTAACATTATTAGGGTTGCCACCAAAAGCGGCAATATTTTCCTTTATCCATTTGAGTGCTGCAATTTGGTCCATATAGGCATAGCTGCCTTTGGGTTCTTCGGGGTGCTCTTTGCTCAATGCCGGGAATGCGAAATGTCCAAGACGACCTAACCGATAATTGAATGTAAGTAATATTACCCCTTGCTTTGCAAATTGTTCGCCTGAAAAATCGGGCTGCGCTCCACTGCCACCAACGAACGCCCCACCATGAATCCAAACCATTACAGGCAATTTTGCATCTGCTTTACTACCAGCAGGTATCCATAAATTAAGATAAAGACAGTCTTCTGATGAACCCTCCTGAATTTTACCCGGAGCTGTACCCCAACCACCTTGCGCACAATTAGCTCCAAACTTGCTTGCATCACGAACCCCTTCCCAAGCCTTTACAGGTTGTGGCGGACGCCAGCGATACTCTCCAACTGGTGGTGCTGCGTAGGGAATACCTTTAAAAACAGTAACATCACCAGCGGTAACACCACGCAAGATACCAGATTTGGTTGTTACTTCGGGTGTTACATTCTGAGCATTTATAGAAAATGCGATGCGAAAAAAAACAATTACTAAAAGTAGCTTTCTCATTTCTTATCAGTTTTAGTGATTATTATTAGCCGGAGGTGTCATTAACCGGGTGAATGAAAGAGAACCCAACTTCCAACTATTACCGTCTTTTATATAAACTTCTGTAACCATAAACGGATTGGTTACTTCATTACCGCCAACAACAGCCAATAAATCAATTCTATTCAGAAGAATAGCGGTTGAACCAATAATGTTTACTGACACTTCATGAATATCTGCTTTCTTGTACCAAATACCACCGCTTTTAATGATATTGATTTCCTGCTCTTTGCCCCAGCTTCCACCCATGTGTACAAATACTGCTTTTTCGTGAAAAAGATTAGCCAGAGTATCTTCTTTTTTGTCGGCCATCCAATGCCATTTTTCTTTAGAAAGGTTAATAACTTGCTGTTCTATGGTTGAATTTTGAGAAAAGGATATTTGCGTGCAGATAATTATTAGCAATAGACCAAAAAATGTTGTTTTCATATTTTTTCGTTTTTAATTTCTTTATAAAAATTTACCAAAGAACACAGTAAGCTTATTCATTGCCTGATTTACATACTCAGTTACATAATAGGTTTGTATATGAGTTGCGCCCTCTATCAGGAATAGTTCTTTTTCGTTGGTCCCTGTTGCCTTTTTAAAAGCATCCTCCGTCATATAATAGCTGTCGGCTTTGCTTCCTGCCATCATCAACAAGGGCTGATTGATTAAATCCATATTCGTGGCTGCGTCAAATTCCATCAGGTCGAGCAAACTACTCATGGTGTATCTGAAAGTTGAATTTGGGTGCGCATGGGTTCTGTTGTAATAATAATGACCTTCACGATACAAATCATAAGGCATTTTATCGGCCATTTCATCGGTTATTTTCGTATCGGCAGCATAACGCACTTCCCCACCTGCTGCCTCCAAAGCACGGGCTTCTGATGCTTGTTTTAAACGTTGCTGTATGGTATTGATTTGTGAATCCATAAATCCGTTTCGTCTAACAAGACCTGAATTAAACATGCTCAAAGTAGCTATGACTTTATAACGTTTGTCAGTTTGGGCAGCCTTTAATGAATATCCGCCACCGCCACATATACCTAACAATCCAAGCCGGTTTGCGTCAACTCCTGCATAATGCGTAATAAAATCAGCCATTCCACGAATATCTTCAATACGATTGGCGGGTTTATCAACGTTACGGGGTTCACCTCCGCTTGCGCCCTGATACGAAGCATCGGCAGCAATTGTGATATAGCCTTTTTCGGCCAAAAGTTGTGCATATAATCCGGCTACCTGCTCTTTTACCCCACCATTGGGGTGGGCTACCACAACAGCCGCATAACTCTTTGATGGGTCATAATTGGCAGGTGTATATACATTGGCAGAAATTTCTATACCATTCAATTTATAGCTTACAGGATGAATGTTTACCTGTCCTTTTACATTTTGTGCAATGGCATTTTCATATACCAATCCAAAGGAATTTTCTATTTTATTTTGCCCAAATGCGACAATACTCATTGTCATAAATATGGTTTTTAAAATGAGTTTTTTCATATTCGTGAAGGTTTATAATGTTCTTATTTATCCAATCCTTTTGCCTTTAACCATTCCGACATTAAATCAGCTATTACAACATTATTTAAATCAGAAAAAGGAAAATGGGTATTGCCTATTATCCCAATTTCGGGCAAATGTACAAGGGTAACATCTCCACCATGTTTATTTATAGCATCTCTCCATAATCTTGCCATTGCCAAACGTACACGCCAGCCATCCTGACCGGGATTTGTACTCGGTTCATTCGGGATAAAATCGCCATAGTAAATAATAATTGGAATCTTAGTGAGCTGCATAAAATCTGCCATTGACACAGCAACAGCTTCGAGCGTGCCTCCCGAACTTTGCATTGGAGCAGGTACTTCACCTTCAGGGAATAAAAAACCGCTTCCGGGTTCGTAAGCCACAATTGCCTTTATTTTCTGATTTTTAATTGCTGTCTTCCAGCCCATACCACCAGAATGTGAATGTGTTACCAAAATTCCGTTTCCAATTTTATCGAACAAGGCTGAAACTGCATCTACATTTACATTAATGTCGATGGGTCCCACATTGGGAACCATTTGCCTAAAATATTGATTAAGTGCCAAGGTATCTTTTGAAAATTGAACACCTTCAAAATAGTTTGGCCAAATACCAATTCTAAAAGTTCCAAACCATTGTTGTTCATCGGGCGTAGGTGAAATATTGGCAGCTACCGCACTGCGCCCTGCATCGCCTCTTCTTGGTTGGTCTATAAGATAAACACCAAATCCTCGGCGCAAAAATATATTCTGAAATCCTTCCCTGCCATCGGGTGTTGTTTCCCATGTTTTGGAAAACTGCCCAATTCCATGCCACATTACCAAAGGATATTTGTGAGCATCAACAGGAATCTGATAAAAAACATAAGCATGGTCGCCATGTAAGGTTTGTCCTTCTGGTGCAGGTTTGTAAGGATTGAAAGTACCTGCATTGGAAATTACAGTTCCACCAACAGCAAAACTGCCTTGTTGCTCAATTACAATTGGCTTTTGCTTTTGTGCATTTGTTGAAAGTGTAACAGAAAATACGAATATTAAAAACAAGATATTTTTTATTCCTGCTTTAAATATGGCCTTGCATAAAATAAATGAATTGACATTCTTCATAATATGACGAATTAATTAATTGTATCTTTTTTTATCTTAATAGTGTTTAAAAGTTCACAGTACAAAATTGAGATGAAAATTAAGATAAGCCTGTATATAAATTACTGGTTATTGTATACAAATTACTGATAATGAATTTGGGTATATATTTTATTGATTATTACGCTTTACATTTGAATTAAATTTACAAAAAAGAACGCTATGGATGAAATATTGAAATTGGAAAACATATCTCAATTTAATGTTTTGAGAGGTTTGAAAACACTACATCCTTTAGTAAGTGTGATTGATTTTTCGGATATGAAGCTAATTCCCGAAGCGAAAGCCAGCTATGGTTTTTATTGTGTATTTCTAAAAGAATCAAAATGTGGCGACTTAAAATATGGCTGTAATTACTACGATTATCAGGAAGGAACGCTTGTATTTATAGCGCCCGGTCAGGTTGTTGGAATCGGCAATGCTCCCGGCAGCCCTAAACCGAAAGGTTACGGTTTATTATTTCATCCCGATATCATCCGGGGCACATCGCTTGGTCATAATATAAAAAATTACTCTTTCTTTTCGTATGAATCAAATGAAGCCTTGCATTTATCGGACAACGAGCGTGAAACGATTATGGATTGCTTTAAGAAAATCGACAAGGAATTACATCTATCTATAGACAAGCATAGCAAAACGCTTATAGCAAATAACATTGAATTGTTGCTTAATTATTGCATGCGTTTTTACGACCGCCAGTTTATTACCCGCAGCCATGTAAACAAAGATATTTTAGTAAAATTCGAAAGATTACTGGATGATTATTTTAACTCAGAAATGCCTCAAACATTGGGTCTACCAACAGTAAAATATTGTGCTGAAAGCATTCATCTGTCGTCCAATTATCTGGGCGATTTAATAAAAAAGGAAACAGGCAAATCGCCTCAGGAGCACATACAATTGAAAATTATTGATATTGCCAAAGAAAGAATTTTTGATAACAGTAAAACAGTCAGTGAAATTGCTTACGAATTAGGGTTTAAATATCCTCAGCATTTTAGTAAGTTGTTTAAAAATGAAACGGGTTATACCCCTAATGAATTTCGGTCGTTGAATTAAGCACAACTTTATCCACGAAGCGGGAGCGGTGGGAAGAAAGCAAGTGTTTGGCAGCGAAGCGAGGCTTGCAGGGAAGGGCTGCCAAACTGTTGCTTTGTGCGGTGGGGTATTTGTTTTTTGTCTTTTCAAATCAGGCGAAAATTATCATCGGAGCGGTTTTCTTGGGTTGCACACAACGTTGACAATAAACCCAGTGCGGACTTGCGAGCTTTTCGGTTTCAATTCCATTCATAGTAAAATATTGTTAACGTGTTAAAATTACAATTTTATTTACATTATCCAAATCAATATTTTACGGGGTTTACAATGCCCAAATAAGCCCAAATTACCCGCCAAACCGCATTGGATTTATTGTGGGTTAGCCTTAGTTTGTTCATAATCAATATAGGTCTCTTTCATTACAGATTTTAGCTCTTTTATTTCTGGTTTTGATAATCGTCCGAGGTCTTTTAAAATTCTTTGTTTGTCAACAGATCTAATTTGGTCTAACACAATCCAACCAATTTTATTGTCGTGCTTAATTTCAATCCTTGTAGGATAATTTTTTGAACTAGTTGTCATTGGGGCAATAACAATAGTCTTTAAGTGTTTATTCATTTCATTTGGTGAAATTACTACACATGGTCTTGTCTTTTTAATCTCGCTCCCAATTGTCGGGTCAAGATTTACCAAAATAATCTGATACTGATTTATTTCCATTCTTCCAGATTTTCGTCTTCAAAAACGTCGTTGAATAATAATTTATCGTCACCATTTTCAGACATTTCTTTGAAAGCTTTTTCCCATCCTTTTCTTGGTCTGGATAATGGCTTTATAACAATCTGTCCCTTTTCCAAAATCAAATCTACAGTGTCTTTGATACTATATTTATCAATCAAAGTCTTACTGAGTCTTATTCCCCTTGAATTACCAATCTTTATTACTGAAACTTCCATAATCCATTTTATTAATAATGTAATTACAAAGTTACTACTTTATTCGGATTTTCCAAATTAAGGCTAACGGTCGCGGTAAGCATAGTAAGGGATTCGGAGCGCATCACTCCAATTTTCGCATATCGTTTCTTTCTTATTCATAGTTCAAATATAGCACTTTTGCCCTTATTATGTTTACCGCGGGTTAGCCAAAGTTGTTGTTTCATTATTCAATCAATTCGATTATTGTTTTCATAACAGGGTCTTTGTATGCAATATAATCATTTATGGAAATCTCCACAGGAATGTCAATATCTAATCCATTTGAATTAAAATTACAAAATAAGTTACCCCAATATGTTTTGAAAGGAACAAATCCACCAGTTTTTAAGTCATGCTGATATGTTGATGCAGATATTTGTAGCTCTGAATTGGGTAACATAAATATTTTTGGTTCAGCCCAGAATATTAAATTATCTCCTATCGGTTCTCCAACAATCGTTATGTTGTTTTTTAAATTAGATTTTAAAGATGCAGATAAATTTATTGCAGCCGAAGCAGTTTGATTTCCTGAAATTAGAAATAAATGTCCATGATTTTCTAAAACTTCTTGTAACAATAGTTTCTCTATGTTTTTGGTCAGATTATAGTCTCCACCACTATTCAACCTTATGTCAAGTACTATATTTTTAAAATTGTTTGAATCTAACAGTACGTTTAAATGTTTTGAAAACTCACTAAGCTTTATTCCTTTATTTGTTGAAGAATTTAACTGAATATAAATCAACTCATTGTCTAACTTTTTACAGATAGCTGATTTATTAGGTGAGGACAAATATAAAGGTAAACTATCAAACGACTTTTTGTATTTAATATAAATTGAATCAGGTTTATTTGTCCAATACAAATTTATCAATGTTGATTTTATAGCTTCAATTCCAAACGTATCCGCTTCTATCTGTCCTAATGAATCAATCATTTCAAAAATCAATTGTTTAGAACTGTATCTTCTATTTATTCCATTCCAAAAATCAGGGCAAATAATCAAATTTGGTATAGAATTTTGTTTGTTATAATTATTTCCTGGAATGTAATCGCTAAATTCAGTTACGATTTTGTCAATAGTTAAATCATTCACCTTCGAAATTCTTTTTCCTAAATGATGTCTTTTTGAATACGAAGTTTTCGTGATGAATAATCCCTCTTTAAACCATGATGCTCTAATTCCAATTTTAGGTAAATAATTATATTTTACGTTTGAATGAGCATTGTTTGCTAAAGCAACAGTATTAATTATCCTTACAAGTATCTGATTATCTGTTAGTGAATCTAAATTGTTGTCAATGTTATCAATCGCAGAAATAAACCTTTTCTTCGTGTTCACATTAAAGCTTCTGTCTACTTTTAAATAGTCATTTTTCAAATATTTTAAGTCTTGATGCCATGCTTCTATTCTGGTTTCAGCTCTTTCGAATCTTTTCGATAATATGAAATAGTCTTCAATTGAATTCCATTTAACTAATAATCCAATTATCAAACTGAAAAACAGTAATGGAATCAATATTTTAAGAAACTTTCTCATTTATGCAGTGGCTTTTTACAATTTTGGCTAACGTTGGCGCTAAACGTAGTTGCGTGTTTAATTTCTTATTGACGGTTCAAATTTATTCTAAAGTTAATTTAAAAACCAAAACCTCCAAAACCCTTGAAGCAATTACGTTTGAGCGCGGGTTAGTGGGCGTAATTCCTATAAAAAGGTCAATCCAACTTTTCTATTTAATCCTTTTTCAAAAATCCGTATCAAAGTCGAGAGTTGAATGTTGCCTTTTGCATTTTCAATCTTTGAAATATAGCTTTTTTTTGTCCCAGCTTTTACCGCAAGTTGTTCTTGAGTCAAATTTGCGTCATGTCGTGCTTCCTTTAGCATTTCACTTACAATAAACATTTGAGCACGTTCTTCATATTCATTTCGAGTCTCTGTTCCAATTTTACCATGCTCCCTTTCAATCAATTCGTCAAAATTGGTAACTCCGCTATAATCTTTCATTTCTTTTTATTTTTTAGTTCAAAATATTCGTTTTTCAGTCGCATTGCTTTTTCAATTTCATTCTTTGGTGTCTTCTGGGTTTTCTTTTGAAATCCATTGAATAGCACTATAAGTCTTCCCACGTCGAAACAGCAAAAAATCCGATAGATATTAGATTCAAATTCAATCTTTACTTCAAAAAGTCCGTCATATCCTGTCATTGGAGCTAAGAACTTTACTGGAACTCTTTCAACCTGTTTAATCAACTCAAACACATATTGAACCTTAGACTTTGTGTCTAAATCTAAGGTTTTATAGAAGTCCATGAAGTAATCACCATGAAATTTTATCTGTCTGTTCATATTGCAAAGTTATCTTTTATGATAACACGAAGCAAATATTTTGAAAGTTATTTGTGGAATATTTTTACTTACGACCCTTATGCCCACTAACGATGGCTATAAACCCAGTGCGTATTGATTACCTTACAGTCTGCGGTTTGATTCATAGCCAAAATAAATTTTGTTTCTGCAATTTAATCAAATTATCCATAGACGAAAATTTATTTTCGGCGGGGTTAATGAATGAGAACAATGTTAAAACTTACAAGTTGCAGCATTGGATTTATAGCGGGTTACACACCGTTATTTATCAATCCACCATTCAAATTTATTCTTGTTGGGTTTAAATCCATACAAATTGTCCATTTTTCTTGCGAAATTTCTCCGCAAATTTTTAGAATTATCTGTTGTCCCCCTTAAATCTAATAGATATTCGTCCATGTATTTTTTTAAATGTCTATGTAATAAAGTTCTATAAATCTTTATTTTACCACCAGTATTTTTAATAAATAAGTCATTCGATTCATTTTTAGGTTTCAAATTAATCGTCCATTTCTTTTTTGTTTTTCCCTCATGCAATAATCCACATCGTACGTCAGAATAAAAATCCACAGCTTTAAATGGGATATCTAAAAATTTTGTACCATTTTCATTTATAGTAAAAAAGTGATTTTTAAAACAATCTACTGTTTGAAGAAACTCAGTGTAAATATTAACACAATCTTTGTATTGATAACTTGGGTCTACATTTTCGTTGTATCGCGAATTGTGAATTTCTCCAGTCCTAAAAGCTGCAAATAATTCAATTAGTAAACATTGTACAGAAACTATTGTAAAACCAGTCCCATCAGAATTTCCATGTCGTAACAATACTTCAATTGGCTTAAAGAACTTATTTTCTATACGTTGTTTAAATAACGAAATAACTGTTTCCCAATCATTGCTGTATTCGTATGAAGTCAATTTATTTCTATTTTTCAGCCATGTAGTTCGTTCGTTCATAATGGTGTGTAACGTTGCGCATAAAAAGCGGTTGCACTTGCTTGCACTTCTGTTTGCTTACGCAATATAGTTAATTTCTTATTCATAGTTTCAATTTCGCACTTGACTGCAACTGCTTTTTTATGCGGTGTTGGTGGCAGTTATTGTTCATTGTCGGCTTTGTCTTACAAATGTATTACTTTCCCATTTTTTTTGTTCAAAAAATATTTCAGTCTAATTGAAAGTCCATGTTTATAAATATTATTATAGGATTCATCATCTTCCCCATTCAAAAGAAATGAATAGTTATATGAAACGTCAATATAAACAAATGTCAAACCGATTGAAGGTCTCAAATAATTTCTTTTGTCTGTCATGTCATAAATGTATTCTCCACGAAGTCCAAAATTGCCAATGAATTTAAATGGAAAGAAATTGTATTCATAGAAAGCTTTAAATGTCTCTTTGGTTTGTGTTATTGTATTTGTTAAGCCATATCCAACGCCCCAACTAGAAATGGAATAGTAACCTAATCCTTTTTCTGGATATGTAGAAATACCGTTTGTTCTTCCAATATTAAAGTCTAGCTCATTGTTTTCTGAAAAATTGATAGATGATGAAAGATAAGTTGAATTACCCCAAAATCGGTTATTCGATTTATTTTCCGTCTTCCAAAAAGTTGAATCAACACTACTTGCATGTGATGGAACTGTTTTTTGTCTTGGTTGCATTGTTAAGTCTGTCGAAGTTTGAGAAAAACTGGTCAAGCAGAAAATTAAAAAAAAAGTAACCGTAGAAAGTATTTTCATGATTATATTATTTAGTAAATTATTTTTCGCCATAATTGCCACCAACGTTGGCGGTAAGCATAGTAAGGGTTTCGGAGCGCATCACTCTCATTTCCGTATGTCGTTTCTTTCTTATTCATATTTCAAATATAGCACTTTTGCCCTTATTATGTTTACCGCGGGTTGTACCGTCGTGCTTTATATTCTCTCATTCCATATTTCGGGATTTCTACTTGTATGGAAAATCGCAATTACCTGTATTACTGTATGAATAATTCGATAGTAAATCACAAATGGGAACTTTTTTACGACATATTTCCTTACATCTTTGTGAGCAATTGGAAAAGATTTTGGGTTTTGCTTGATATTCTCAAAACCAAGATTAATTTGCTTAAAGAAAGTGTCTGCAACTTTTGGGCTGTCCACAGAATAAAATTCATATGATTTATCAAAGTCAACTTCTGCCTCATCTGACAATTCAATACTAACGGCTTTGTTTTCATATTTCCTTTTAATCAAGTCCCAATTCTTAAAAGTCGTTTCGCCGTTATCTATTCTTTGCAGTCTTTTATCAAGCAAATCCTTATGCTCGGTTGGAAGCTCCTGCAATTCTTCTTTCACATTAACAATCTCAATGTAATCAATTTCTTTGATTAGATTAAGAAATGCAGCTATTTTACTCTGCTCCTTAATATTAACTGTAAGTTCCATATTAAATCATTTTAGACAAAGATACTGATTTATAATGCGATTGTCGATTTTTGAAGCATTAAAGTTCTTAAATCCAACTCCAAATCAAATAATGTTGTTCGAATTTTAAAAAGGTAAATCTAATAAATCTTCATTATCAGGCGAATCAGGTTCTTTGCTATTTTTCTCATTAAAATGATTATTTGAATCATTCTCACTATTCATTAACTCATAGTCTCCATTCAAATAGAAATCCAAGTCAGTCGCATTTTTTTCGTAAAATTCATCTGCTGGAATACCATCAATTACACAAATTCTACGAAATTTCATTTTACCTCCAATAAGATAGGTCTCTTTTATAAATTCACGTCCGATTTTATCTCTATGATTTTTCACTTATCCTTAATGTAATTTAGTTGCACTACGGTTCTTGCATGCGGCACAACGTTGGCGGTAACCGCTGATGGCTCTACCCTACCCGTTCCGCTTTTAATTAATGACACCAAAGTACAATTACTTTACTTAATTTCCAAATACAGCAGACATTTGCGGTTACCGTTGGTTAGTGCCAGTACATTTCTCTCAATGGAAATCAAATTTGTCAATCAAAATAGAGAGTTTCATTAAAATAGAACCCAACGATGGAATGCGCCATTTTGGAAACTTGCGTGGGGAAAACAGGCTC
>Ga0172379_10007054_pt1 | contig 14767 bp, 11 predicted proteins | sample GrowelOW334metaG_FD_119756 | JGI IMG/M metagenome (GOLD analysis project Ga0172379, IMG submission 119756) | Groundwater microbial communities from an aquifer near a municipal landfill in Southern Ontario, Canada - Groundwater well OW334 metaG | ecosystem: Environmental > Aquatic > Deep...
GTCCTTTGCCTGCCAATACTTTCGTAATCGCTGCCGTCAACGTCGTCTTACCATGGTCTACGTGGCCAATTGTTCCAATGTTTACATGCGGCTTATTCCGCTCAAATTTCTTCTTTGCCATTTTTTTCCTCTCATTAATGTGTAAAATGCGTTACACAGAATTTTATGCTTTTCCTTTTGTTACAATTTCTTCAGCAATATTTCTCGGAACTTCTGCATAATGATCAAATTCCATTGAATAATTGCCTCGACCCTGTGTTTTCGATCTCAAGTCAGTTGAATAGCCAAACATATCAGCCAATGGCACGAACGCACGCACAACTTGCGCCCCAGCACGTCCTTCCATTCCATCAATCCGTCCGCGTCGAGAGTTTATGTCGCCAATAACGTCGCCCATATACTCTTCGGGAACAACTACTTCAACTTTCATATACGGTTCGAGTAATATCGGCTGAGCTTTTCGACAGCCTTCTTTGAAGCCGATCGATCCAGCAATCTTAAACGCCATCTCGGACGAATCCACTTCATGGAAAGAACCGTCGACCAATATTACTTTCAAATCCACAACCGGAAAACCAGCTAAAACACCGCTCTCCATCGCTTCTTTGATACCGGCTTCTATTGGATTGATATATTCGCGGGGTATTGCGCCACCAACAATTTTGTTTTCAAAAACAAACCCTTTTCCCGGTTCCTGAGGAATAATCTCCATCCAGCAGTGTCCGTATTGGCCACGTCCACCGGATTGTCGGACAAATTTCCCCTCAGATTTAACGCGGTTTTTAATTGTCTCACGATAGGCAACCTGCGGTTTACCGATATCGCACTGAACTTTAAACTCACGCAGTAATCGGTCTACGATAATTTCCAAATGCAATTCGCCCATACCGGAGATTATCGTCTGACCAGTTTCTTCGTCTGAATGAACACGGAAAGTCGGATCCTCATCGGACAATTTTTGCAACGCTATACCAAGCTTATCTTGGTCACCTTTGGTTTTTGGCTCAATTGCAATTGAGATTACCGGTTCGGGAAAAGTCATTGTCTCCAACAATAATTCATGTTTTTCTTCACACAAAGTATCGCCGGTCGTGGTGTCTTTCAATCCTACAACCGCACAAATATCACCGGTTGAAACCATATCAATGTCTTCGCGGTGGTTTGCGTGCATCTTCATCAATCGCCCAATTCGCTCTTTACGACCTTTGTTTGCATTATATACATATGATCCGCTACTTAGTTTTCCGGAATACACCCGAATAAACGTCAATCTCCCTACATAAGGGTCTGTCATAATTTTGAACGCCAACGCAGCAAACGGCTCATCATCGCTTACCTTACACTCAATCTCTTCGTTATTATCCAAATTGATTGCAGTTATTGGCGGTACATCAAGCGGCGATGGTAAATAATTTATTACTGCATCCAACAGCGGTTGAACACCTTTGTTTTTATACGCCGATCCACAGAATACCGGAGTAATCCGGCAAGCAATTGTTGCTTTACGAATTGCTCCTTTGATTTCTTCGACCGTAAGCTCCTCACCATCCAGGTATCTCATCATCAGATTGTCATCACTTTCAGCAACAACATCTAATAATTGTTGACGACAAAACTCAACATTTTCTTTCATGTCTTCAGGAATTTCCGCTTGTTCCGAAGTTTTGCCAAGATCGTCAGTGTAAACTAACGCTTTCATCTCCACTAAATCGACCATACCTAAATATGTCTCTTCACTGCCAATTGGGAGTTGAAGCGGTATCGGAGTCGCGCCTAAACGCGTTTTCATCATATCAATAACGCGTGAAAAATCAGCGCCGGCGATATCCATTTTGTTTACAAAACCAATTCTAGGCACACCATATTTATCCGCTTGACGCCAAACAGTCTCAGACTGTGGCTCAACGCCGCCTTTGGCACAAAAAACTGCGACAGCACCGTCAAGCACGCGCAACGAACGCTCTACTTCGACAGTAAAGTCAACGTGACCGGGTGTGTCGATAATGTTAATGCGATGATCATCCCAGATACAAGTTGTCGCAGCAGAGGTAATCGTAATACCCCGCTCCTGTTCTTGTATCATCCAGTCCATAGTAGCTGCGCCATCATGTACTTCACCAAGTTTATGAACCCGACCGGTATAAAAAAGTATTCGCTCAGTTGTTGTAGTTTTTCCGGCATCTATGTGGGCCATAATGCCGATATTTCGCGAAAGTTCCAATGGAAAACTGTTCTCTTTGGCCACTATTTCACCTCAAGTGCTATTTGTCTAAAAAAGTTTATGCCGCCGGAAGCAAAACTGCCGGCGGCCAATTCACTAAAACCGATAATGGGCAAATGCCTTATTCGCTTCTGCCATTTTGTGTGTATCTTCACGTTTCTTAATCGATGCTCCGGTGTTTTTGGCAGCATCCATAAGTTCGCCGGCGATTTTTTCATACATTGTACGTTCGCCGCGCTTACGCGCATAACTCACTATCCAACGAATTCCCAAACTAAGTTTTCTAGCCTGACGAACTTCAATCGGCACTTGATAGTTAGCGCCACCAACTCGACGGGCTTTTACTTCTACAGCCGGCATTACATTTTTCAGCGCTTCTTCAAACACTTCCAATGGTTCTTTACCGGTTTTTGCTCTAATTGCATCTAGCGCGTCATATACTAACGACTGCGCAACACTCTTTTTTCCGCTATACATAATTTTGTTGATGAACCGGGTTAACAACTTGGAGTTGTAAACCGGATCTGGCAACACGTCACGTTTAGGCGAAGGCCCTTTTCTTGGCATATTGTCCCTCCAATGTTTTTATTTCCAAATTATTTCCGATTATTTTTTTGCACGTTTCGTACCATACTTCGAACGGCTCTGATTGCGTTTTTGTACGCCAGCAGTATCAAGCGAACCGCGTACGATGTGATAACGTACACCTGGCAAGTCCTTAACACGACCACCGCGAATCAAAACGACAGAGTGTTCTTGCAGGTTGTGTCCTACTCCAGGAATATAAGCAGTTACCTCAATTCCATTAGTAAGACGTACTCTTGCGATTTTTCTAAGCGCTGAGTTAGGTTTCTTAGGTGTGGTTGTCGATACTTTTGTGCAAACACCACGCTTTTGCGGGCATTCTTTCAATGCAGGAGAATTAGTTTTGCGAACCTGCTTTTCTCGTCCTTTGCGCACTAATTGACCAATTGTCGGCATTTGTGCACCTCCTCTCGAATAATTCATATCTGATCTTTTATGATAACGCTTACGCGTACCAAAGCAAAAATGATGCTTAGAGATTTTATCATTACAAAATAGCAATGTCAAATAAAAAAATCGCCGTTTTCACGGCGATTTTTGGTTATTTGATTTATTGCGGGCAATCAAACGCTGCTTCAGGACGCGTTTTAATAACCTTAATGCTGCGGTAACGAGTCATTCCCGTACCTGCCGGAATCAATTTACCGATAATAACATTTTCTTTCAAACCAAACAGATAATCTATCTTTCCTTTAATCGCCGCATCAGTTAACACGCGGGACGTTTCTTGGAAAGACGCTGCCGATAAGAACGAATCGGTAGCCAACGATGCTTTGGTAATTCCTAGCAGTAACGGTCTGGACACCGCCGGTTCACCATTATCGCGAATAATCTCACTGACATTGAATTCTTCAAAATCATTAATGTCAATGTTTTCACCAGGTAGAAGTTGCGATGTTCCCGGTTCTTCAATTTTCACCTTACGTAACATCTGCCGAACAATAACCTCGATATGTTTATCGTTAATTTCAACACCCTGGTCACGATAAACTTTTTGCACTTCTTCGAGAATATAATTCTGAGTTGACCGCAAACCGGACACTTTCAAAATATCATGCGGATTAATTGCGCCCTCGGTAAGTTTGTCTCCGGCAACTACCTGCGCACCGGTTTTTACTGCCATGTGCGAACCAACAGGAACGGCATAAATTCTAGTCATTCCATTCTCCGCGGTAATTGTGATTTTTTTCAAATCATTTATATCTTCTACAGTAACAACTCCAGATATTTCCGCAAGCACTGTACAGCGCTTTGGTTTGCGTGCCTCAAACAATTCTTCAATTCTCGGCAAACCCTGGGTAATGTCATCGACCCCGGAAACACCACCGGTGTGGAATGTCCGCATTGTCAATTGAGTACCCGGCTCACCGATAGATTGAGCCGCAATAACTCCGACAGCCTCGCCGATTTCAACTTCCTTACCGTTAGCCAAGTTTCTGCCATAACATTTTGTACAAATGCCATTACGAGATTTACAAGTAAGAATTGTTCTAATCCGCACCCGGTCCCGATACTTGACAATTTCGTCGGCCATCGCCTCTGTAACATCTTCGTTAATAGTGGCAATAACGGCGCCAGTCTCAGGGTTCACAATAGTCTCGGCAATGTTCCGGCCAACAATACGGTCTTTGAGGCTAACAATATCTTTGTGGCTGGACGCAAATTTGCTTTTGTCTTTAATCGCTACAACTTCGATGCCTTTGATATTGTTGTTGCGCACTACAACTTCACGTACATTGTGAATCCAAATCAGCTCAAATTCTGCCTTCGTTAAAACAACGCCTTCATTTATCAGCACATATTCTTTACCGGCCTCATCAAACGCAATTACCGGACTGGCAGTTTTCTTGCCTAACATCTCCCGAATCAGTGTTCCGATTATCAGATCTTTCACACTTTCGCCGATATAAATACCTTCGCCATCCGCAAAAATATCGGTAACATTTGAACGAACGATCATATCGATATGCGCTTCATCCAACATTACGCCGCTTTTGATTAACAATTCACCGGTCTCAGGATGAAAAACGTCTTCATCAAGAATTTTGCTAACGTGCGCGAAATTATCATAGATATATTCGCTTAAAAGATGAGTACGTTCTCTCTGAATACTTAAACCTACAACGTCACAGTCTTCTTCACGGACAATTACGTCTTGAGCCACATCAACCAAACGACGAGTCAGATAGCCCGAATCAGCTGTTCGTAACGCAGTATCTGCCAAACCTTTTCGTGCTCCATGAGTCGAAGTAAAGAACTCCAATACTGTCAATCCTTCACGAAAATTTGCTTTGATTGGCACGTCAATAGTCTTACCAGACGTATCCGCCATCAGCCCGCGCATACCAGCCAACTGTCTGGTTTGGTTAATGCTACCACGCGCACCGGAATTCGCCATCATCATAATCGGATTCATCGGATCAATATTTTTTTGCAACTCATCGGTAACGTCGTCAGTAGCTTTACGCCAAATTTCAACAACATTACGATAACGTTCATCTTCCGTCATCAAACCACGCCGAAACATATTTTCAAATCGCGTTACTTTTTCATCAGCAACTTTCAAAATCGCTTTTTTGGTTTCAGGAATTTTTACGTCATCTATCGCCATCGTTATTCCGGCACGACAAGCAAACGAAAAACCTAAACGTTTGATGTCATCAAGCACAACTGCTGTTCGTTCGCCGCCAAGCTTACGATAACAGTCAAATACCAATCGACCGACTTTTTTCTTGTCAACCAGTATTCCCAAACGCCAATCTGCTTTGATATTGCCAGACTTCTTCTCTTCTTCACTAATCAATTCGTACTGCTGCATCTCAGGCGGCAACGCTTCATTGAATATCAATCGTCCGCAAGTTGTCTTTACATACCCTCTTCCGGGGATTCTCACGGTTATTGTTGCATGGAGCTCAATTTCCTTACTATCGTAAGCCATCAACACTTCATTTGAATCCGAGAAAAAACGACCGTCGCCCTTACGCCCTTCGCGCTCGATAGTTAAATAGTACATTCCCAAAATCATATCCTGGGTCGGCGCGACAATCGGCTTTCCATCTTTTGGCGACAAAATATTATTAGTTGCCATCATCAGCAACCGGGCTTCAGCTTGTGCTTCAACAGAAAGCGGAACGTGTATAGCCATTTGGTCGCCGTCGAAATCAGCGTTATAAGCCGCGCAAACCAATGGGTGAATTTTCAGCGCCCTTCCTTCCGACAACACCGGTTCAAACGCTTGAATTCCCAAGCGGTGCAAAGTCGGAGCACGGTTTAGCATGACCGGATGCTCACGAATTACATCTTCGAGTACGTCCCAAACTTCAGGACGCATACGCTCAACCATACGCTTAGCGCTCTTGATATTATGCGCCAACTCTTTTTGTACCAGTTTACGCATTACAAACGGCTTGAACAATTCCAAAGCCATTTCCTTTGGTACACCACACTGGTTAAGTTTAAGGTTCGGTCCGACAACAATAACCGAACGACCGGAATAATCAACCCGCTTCCCAAGCAAGTTTTGTCGGAAACGACCCTGTTTACCCTTGAGCATGTCACTCAATGATTTCAGTGGCCGGTTACCCGGACCGGTTACCGGACGTCCCCGGCGACCATTGTCAATAAGCGCATCAACTGCTTCTTGCAACATTCGTTTTTCGTTGCGAATAATAATATCCGGCGCGCACAACAACAATAAACGCTTTAAGCGATTATTACGATTGATTACGCGACGATACAAATCATTCAAATCACTTGTGGCAAAACGTCCTCCATCCAACTGCACCATCGGCCGAATTTCTGGCGGAATTACCGGAACAACATCAAGAATCATCCATTCCGGTTTATTACCAGAACGACGGAAAGCTTCGGTTACATCCAACCGCTTTATTGCCCTGTTTTTACGTTGACCGGTTGCTGTTTCAAATTCTTTACGCAATTCTTTGGTCATTTGCTCAAGATCGACTTCAGCAAGCAGTGTTTTTACCGCTTCCGCGCCAATTCCTGCACGAAACGATTCGCCATAGATACGGCGATATTCGCGATATTCCATTTCACTCAACAACTGTTTGCGCACTAACGGGGTTTCACCTGGATCGATAACGACAAACGAAGCAAAATAGAGAATTTTCTCCAATTCGCGCGGTGTCATATCAAGAACCAAGCCCATTCGACTCGGAATGCCTTTGAAATACCAAACATGAGAAACTGGTGCCGCAAGCTCAATATGTCCCATCCGCTCACGCCGTACTTTAGAACGAGTTACCTCGACGCCGCAACGGTCACAGATTATGCCCTTATACCGAATGCGTTTAAATTTTCCGCAGTGACATTCCCAGTCACGCGTCGGGCCAAATATTTTTTCACAAAACAGGCCGTCGCGTTCTGGTTTTAACGTTCGATAGTTAATCGTCTCCGGTTTTACTACCTCACCGTGAGATAGTTTACGAATTCCTTCAGGGGAAGCCAGACCAATTCGCATTGAGTCAAAATTATTTACATCTAACAAGGAGTTGGGCTCCTTTCAATTATTTTATTCTTCGTCAGAAACTGCGTCTTCTTCAACGACCAGATTACTATCCATCAGATCGGCTATATCGTCTTCTTCGTTGATGATATCATCAACAACCAATCCGTCATCAAGCGTTTCTTCGACAACCGCGGCCGCACGCGCCGGGCGATATTGTTCGCGACTGGTCTCATATTCCTCACTGTCGCGTAACGATATCTCATGACCTTCTTCATTCAATATCTTGACATCAAGTGCAATACTCTGCAGCTCTTTCACCAAAACTTTAAATGATTCCGGTACGCTCGGTTCAGGAATGTTTTCGCCTTTGACAATCGCTTCGTAAGTTTTTACCCGTCCGGTAACATCGTCAGATTTTACCGTTAGCAATTCTTGCAAAGTATAGGCCGCTCCATAAGCCTCGAGCGCCCATACCTCCATCTCACCGAAACGTTGTCCACCAAACTGCGCTTTACCTCCGAGTGGTTGTTGCGTTACTAGTGAATATGGCCCGGTTGAGCGAGCGTGAATTTTATCGTCAACCAAATGCGCTAATTTCAAAATATACAAGTAACCAACAGTGACCGGATTGTCAAAACGTTCGCCGGTTCGCCCATCATACAAAACAGTTTTACCAACCGGCGGCAATCCCGATGCTTCGAGGCATTTAAATACTTCTTTCTCAGTCGCACCATCAAAAACTGGCGTCGCAAGATATACTCCGTTGGTTCCTGTTTCAACAGGTTCGTTCGAGCGCAGATCCAATTTCTCGAACAACTCCTTCAATCCGGGATCTTTCGTATCAACCTTCAGCCCAATGGCGTGTGCTGCCCATCCCAAATGTGTTTCTAATATCTGTCCGATATTCATACGTGACGGAACGCCAAGTGGATTCAGCACAATCTGAACCGGTGTTCCATCCGGCAAATAAGGCATATCTTCTTCGGCCATAATTCGCGAAACAACACCTTTATTTCCGTGCCGGCCAGCCATTTTATCGCCCTCAGAAATTTTGCGTTTTTGCGCAATATAAACGCGCACCATTTGCTTTACTCCGGGGGATAAATCGTCACCATTGTCAGCTGTGAATACTTTCACGTCAACAATTTTACCAGCCTCACCATGTGGTACTTCCAATGAAGTATTTCGCACATCGCGAACATTTTTTCCGTAGATTGCCCGCAACAGTTTTTCTTCGGCAGATAATTCAGTTTCACCTTTTGGCGTAACTTTCCCAACAAGAATATCGCCGGGACGAACGTCCGCGCCGATACGAATTATTCCCGTTTCATCAAGATCTTTCAATGCATCTTCTGAAACATTAGGAATGTCCCGAGTTATCTCTTCGGCACCTAACTTAGTATCACGCGCCTCACAATCATATTCTTCAATATGAATGGATGTGAAGATATCTTCTTTTACTAATTTTTCCGATAAGAGAATAGCATCCTCGTAGTTGTAACCTTCCCATGGCATGAAGGCAACAAGAATATTGTATCCCAGCGCCAAATCACCGCGATCGGTAGCCGGACCATCTGCCAACACTTGACCGGCAACAATTTTGTCACCTTTGAACACAATTGGTTTTTGATTGATGCAAGTTCCTTGATTAGATCGGACAAATTTATTCAAATGATACGGATGCAATCCGCCTTTCAGGTCTTTGACAACTATCTCGTGCGCAGTGACACTATTAACAACGCCATCGCATTTTGAAAGCACCAAGACTCCGGAATCATTGGCAATTTTTCCCTCAATACCGGTACCGACCAATGGTGCCTGAGTGCGAACTAACGGAACCGCCTGCCGCTGCATGTTGGCGCCCATCAACGCGCGGTTAGCATCATCGTTCTCCAAAAACGGAATCATTGCCGTAGCAATCGATACCACTTGTTTTGGCGATACGTCCATGTAGTCGACTTGTTCCGCATGCGCGAACAATACATCATGTCCGTGCCGGGAAGACACCCGTGCATTTACAAACCAGTTATTTTCGTCTAGCGGTTCATTTGCCTGCGCGATTATCATTTCTTCTTCTTCATCGGCCGAGAGATAATCAACGCTGTCAGTAACTTTTAGATTTTTTTTGTCGATTTTACGATATGGCGTCTCAATAAAACCATATTTATTAACCTTACCATAGGTTGAAAGTGAACCAATAAGTCCAATGTTTGGCCCCTCTGGTGTCTCAATCGGGCACATTCGGCCATAATGAGAATGATGAACGTCGCGTACTTCGAAACCAGCCCGTTCACGGCTTAATCCCCCCGGTCCAAGCGCGCTCAAACGACGTTTGTGCGTCAATTCACTCAGCGGATTTGTCTGATCCATAAACTGTGACAATTGACTGGAACCGAAGAACTCTTTAACCGTTGCAGCCACCGGCCGGGTATTGATTAACGCCTCCGGAGTAACTGCCTCATGATCTTGTACAGTCGTCATTCGCTCGCGAACTACGCGCTCCATCCGTGCCAAACCTACGCGAAATTGGTTTTGCAACAACTCACCTACTGAACGCAGACGACGGTTACCAAGATGATCAATATCATCGACGTTACCTACACCGTCATTCAAAGCCAACAGATAATTAACTGCAGCAATCAGATCTTCTTTGGTTAATAGTTTTCCGCCGTTTTCACCATCGTTCACCGTACAGAATATTTTCGTCATGATTCCATCCGGAGCAACGACCATGCAACTAAAAAATTGCTTGCCAATTATCAAATTGCTTTTGCGAATTTGCTCAATAGCTTTGTCATCAATAACATGTCCGGCCTCTAATAATACTTCACCGGTTTTTTCATCGAATAATGCTTCAGCTAAAGTTTTTCCGAGTATTCGGCGCTTCCAGTTGAGTTTTTTATTAATCTTGTAACGACCGACCTTGGCTAAATCGTAACGCTTCTCTTCAAAAAACAACTGCTTAAGCAGCGCTTCAGCATTTTCTTCAACCAACGGCTCGCCCGGCTTCATCCGTTTATATATTTCCAGCAGTGCTTCTCCACGATTGGTAGCGGTATCTTTTTCCAGCGTTGCGCGAATACGTTCATCACCGGCAAATAGTTCAAGAATTTCGTCATTGGTTATTCCGTCAATGATCGCCTTCAGAAATATTGTTACCGGGAATTTACGCTCACGATCAATTCGAACGCTGACGATATCAGATGTGTCTTGCTCCAACTCAATCCATGCGCCGCGGTTAGGGATCAATTTAGCATCATAAACAGCCTTTCCGTTAACATCGACAGTGCGGTCAAAATATAACCCTGGCGAACGAACAAGCTGACTAACAATAATACGCTCAGCGCCATTTATGATAAACGTACCATTTTTGGTCATTAGCGGAAAATCGCAAATGAAAATTTCCTTTTCTTTTTCAAGAATTTCATTGTTCTCACCGCGCTTACGCAACTTGATCAAAACCCGTAAAGGCGCTGAATAAGTTGCATCACGCTCTTTACATTCAATTTCGGGGTGCTTTTCTTCGCCTAAAGAAAATTCGCCCAGCTCCAATTCAAAATTGCCGGAAAAATCCTTGATCGGAGATATTTCCTGCATTACTTCGCGCAGGCCTTCCTGCAAAAACAGTGCAAATGAATTTCTCTGCACTTCAATGAGATCGGGCATTTCGATCGGTTCCTTGATCTTAGAGAAACTGTACCGCGTACGGCTTCCAGTTCTTACGGGTGTTAGCATCAGATACATCACCTCATAAACGCTTTTGTTGATAGATAATTAACAAACGAAAATAAGCAAGGCCAAATAACCTTGCTTGCCGTATTAAGTTTCCGCCAAAATTAGCATATCCGCGCCATCGTATAACAACGCTAAATCATTGTATACCACAATTTTGCATACGTCAACCTAACCTGATGTAAAAAATGCAAGCGTGCCGAAACACGCTTGCTCGCAAATTACTTAACTTCGACTTCAGCTCCGGCTTCAACAAGTTTAGCAGCAGCAGCGTCAGCATCAGCTTTGCTCATTTTTTCTTTAACTGCTTTAGGTGCAGCATCAACTAAGTCTTTGGCTTCTTTCAAACCAAGACCAGTCAATTCGCGAACAACTTTAATTACGCCAATTTTACCAGATCCTGCGTTTTTCAAAACTACATCAAACTCTGTTTGCTCTTCTGCAACAGCAGCAGCAGCAACAGGTGCAGCAGCAGCGGCAGCCGGCGCGGCTGCACTAACACCAAATTTTTCCTCAAGCGCCTTCACCAGTTCAGCCAATTCCAATACGGTCATTTTCTCGATAGCTTCGATAAATTGTTCTCTGTTCATTTTTTTCCTCCAAATTTTAGGCAATAGCCATTATTATTAATTTTCTTTTTGTTCACGCACCGCGTTCAACGCATATACCAAGTTACTAATATTACCCTGCAAAGCACGGACGAAACCGGCGATAGGCGCCTGCAACGTTCCGCAAACCATTGCGAGCAATACATCGCGCGGCGGCAAGTTTGATAAAGCTTTTACGCCTTCGATGTTAATGAATTTTCCTTCGAGTATTCCGCCTTTTACCTTGTAAGTCTTCACTTCTTTGATAAAATCTGAAACAACTCTTGCCGGAGCCACTGGATCTGTATAGGATATTGCAATTGCAGTTGTGCCTTCTAACGTAGCCGCCATGCCGCTGATACCTAATTCATCAGCAGCAAGACGAGCCATTGTGTTCTTGACGACACGATACTCGACTCCAGCCTCACGCATTTTGCGCCGCAACTTTGTATCTTGGGCAACAGTTAATCCTTTATAGTCGGTCAGCACAGCGCCTTTAGCGGCGCTGAATTTTTGTTTCAGTTCAGCCACTATTGCTTGTTTTTCCGGTCTAATGATTGCCATAATTTGCACCTCCTTATAAAAAATGAAGCCCGAGGTTTTATCCACGGGCCGAATAGAGTTCTCACTCTTACCATTCCGGCCTCGGCTGGCGGCTAATGCCTTTAAGCGAAATCGCACCTGCTGTCTGGAGCCAATATTTATTTGTAGCCAGAATAGCTTTTGTTTTCAACTTTACTTTGCACTGACTTTTAGCGTGTTCAAACGAATCCCCGGTCCCATCGTAGTGCTGATAACAACACTGCGAATGTATTGTCCTTTCGCGACTGCCGGTTTTGCTTTAATCAGCGTTTCGATAAGTGTGCGGAAATTATCTGCCAATTTAGCGGCATCAAATGATGCTTTGCCAATCGGAGCATGAATGTTTCCGGCTTTATCGGTACGATACTCAATTTTACCAGCTTTGATTTCGTTAAGCGCACGCGCTACATCAGCGGTAACCGTACCTACTTTCGGGTTAGGCATTAATCCGCGCGGACCGAGCACTTTACCCAAGCGGCCAACCAACGCCATCATATCCGGCGTAGCAACAGCCACGTCAAAGTCCAACCATCCACCTTGGATTTTTGCAACCAAATCTTCAGCACCGACTACATCAGCGCCAGCTTCTTCGGCTTCTTTAACTTTTTCGCCTTTTGCGAAAACAACGACACGCTTAGTTTTTCCGGTTCCGTGCGGCAATACTACAGCACCCCGTACTTGTTGGTCAGCGTGTTTTGGATCAACACCTAATTTCACAGCCACTTCAACAGTTTCGTCGAATTTAGCTGTTGCAGTTTTCTTCACGAGATCAAAGGCTTCTTCTATCTCATAAAGCTTATCGCGGTCAAATAACTTGACTGCATCAGTAAATTTCTTTCCCAAATTTCCTCCTAATGTGGTAAACGGTAAAACCTCCCACAGCTACACGGAGTTTTAGGCAACAACTTCGATGCCCATACTACGTGCCGTTCCTTCGATCATTCGTACTGCCGCATCAACATTGGCCGCATTTAAATCGACCATTTTGCTTTCAGCGATTTCACGAACTTGCGCTTGCGTAACTTTACCAACTTTTTTCTTATTCGGTTCTCCTGACGCTGTTTCCAAACCACATGCCTTTTTCAGCAAAATTGCTGCCGGCGGGGTCTTGGTTACAAACGTAAAAGAACGGTCTTCAAAAACAGTAATTTCAACCGGAATAATCAAACCAGCTTGTTTTGCAGTTCGTTCATTGAACTCCTTAACAAACGCCATAATGTTTACACCAGCCTGTCCAAGCGCAGGACCTACGGGTGGAGCTGGAGTGGCTTTTCCGGCAGGACATTGCAACTTAACAATTTTTGTTACCTTCTTTGCCATTTTATCACCTCCTACCGTTAATCGATTTTTCTGATTTGTTTATAATCAAGTTCTGCCGCGGTTTCACGGCCGAACAAGTTAACGTTAACCTTAACTGTGCCATCAACGACTTCCAGCACCTGAGTGCGGATACCGATGAACGGACCTTCGACAATTTCAATCAAATCGCCTGGTTCAAAATTCAACTTTACAGCATTCCCAAGCCCCATAACGCGCAACAGGTTTGACAATTCCTCATCCGACAACGGAATCGGTTTGTTTCCTGATCCCACGAAACCAGTTACTCCGGGAGTGTTTCTGACTACATACCAAGTTTGATCGGTTACTTCCATTTCTATAAGTACATAACCCGGGAAAATCTTTTTCATCGCGGTCTTCGTTTTGTCACCTTTGATTTCCGTTTTTTCTTCCATCGGTACCAATACGCGAACAATTTTGTCCTCTAACCCCAATGCCTTAATTTTCTTTTCCAAATTTGCTTGAACTTTGTTCTCATAGCCTGAGTACGTATGAATAACGTACCATTTTATTTCGCTTTCCATCAACTACGCCTTTCTATTTAAGTATCGGACGAAGAAGAAAACCGAAAATAGCATCAAGTCCCCACAACAATACACAAACAATTGTTATCGCAACACAAACCACGACGAAATAAGATAGCAGCTCTTTTCTCGTAGGCCAAGCTACTTTTTTCAGTTCCGCGCGGATGTCGCGAAAAAATCGAGTTACTCGGGAACTTTTTTTTGTTGTTTCAGCAATATTAGCCATCTGTTCACTTCCCAAAATTTATCTGGCAGGGGCAACAGGACTTGAACCCGTAACCAACGGTTTTGGAGACCGCTACTCTACCAATTGAGCTATACCCCTACAGTAACAGCACTCACAAACAGACTATTTTGTCTCTTTGTGTTCAGTGTGCTTTTTGCAAAATTTGCAATATTTACTCAAAGCAATACGATCAGGATCGTTCCTCTTGTTCTTATTGGTTTGATAATTGCGATTTTTGCACACAGTGCAACCTAAAGTAACTGCATCACGCATGACCGACACCTCGTTTCGAATAGAAAATTACCCGCCAATAACGGCACTAATGTACTTTATCACAAGCATTTTTTTCTGTCAAGAAATATTTCTTGATTTTTGGTTGAAAAAAGCAGGCGGGTTATTACCGCCTGCTTACGGATTATTTATCGAAGATCCGCGATTTAGCGAATTTAGCCAAGGATAACTTTCGCTACCGCTCCGGCTCCTACTGTACGTCCGCCTTCACGA